>ENA-ORIC01000550-ORIC01000550.1-human-gut-metagenome-genome-assembly--contig:-NODE-550-length-47088-cov-6.076812_pt1 | contig 47088 bp, 36 predicted proteins | sample MGYA00243023_ERZ508732 | MGnify/ENA primary metagenome ERZ508732 (study PRJEB26277, sample SAMN04329767) | human gut metagenome | biome: human-associated habitat | host: Homo sapiens | place: USA... | reverse complement strand
CAATTATATGAAGATTATATCATGGAATACTTATTGAGTCGAGTTAATTAAAAACATTTATACTAGTGGTTATGCGGCAGTTTTAGATATTGTGGTTGATCTGATCATTCGTATGGAAAGCCAGTCAGATAGAAAATTCGATTTTTCGGTAGCGGGAATTGTTTTGATCGATGAAATAGAAACACATCTTCATTTGGAGCTGCAGCGAAGAATCCTTGACCTGTTGACATCAATTTTCCCGAATATCCAGTTTATTTTGTCGACACATTCACCGTTTATTATCAATAGTGTGGATAATGCAGTAATTTATGATCTGGAAAAGAATCTTCTTGTTGAAAATGGTTTGTCAGATGTACCATATGCTGGAATTGTAGAAGGCTATTTTAATTCAAATGAAATGTCAATGCTGTTGCAGAAAAAATTCAATCGTTATAAAGAACTGGTAAATAAAGAAAAACTTACAGATGAGGATTATGATGAAATATCAGAGTTGGAGATGTATTTAAATGAAATTCCAGACTATCTTGCACTTAATATTACGACAGAATATCAAAGATTAAAGGAAGTGTTAAGGAGCAGGGAGGATATTTAATGGTAAAAGTAGAACGCAGTTTTCCCGCTCCAGCATCACTGGCAGTAGAGGCACAGAAAGTAAAAGGAAGTTATTCGATGCCGGATGTCGTAAAGCAGTTGAAGGAAGATTTTCATAATAAATGTTATATATGTGAATTGAGTGAACTGCAGGATGCCCAGGTGGAACATTTACTGCCACATTTTGACGGAAAATATCCAGAGCGAAAATTTGACTGGAATAATCTTTTCTGGTCGTGTGGGCATTGCAATAATGTGAAAAACCAGCGTATTTATGATGAGGGAATCATTGATTGTTGTAAGGATGCCCCGGAAGAGTCGATCATTTTTCGTTTGCAGGGCAATGAGATTGATGTACATGCAGTAAACAACGAAAACAGGCAGGCGGCGTTGACGGCAAAATTAATCACAGAAGTATTTAATCTGAAAAATACAGGTATGAGAGTGTACAAAAGTGATTTCCGGTTTCAGGAATTAAACCGGGAAATGAATAAACTGTATGATTCATTGGAAGAAATGCAGGATCCAAAACAGCAGAAATTTGCATTACGAAAAATAAAATCATTATTGCGAAGAGAATCGAGATTTGCTGCATTTAAAAGAAATTACATAAGAGAGAATCAAGAAAAATATCCTGATCTGATAGAATATTTGCATTAAACTGTGGCAATTCTGCAGCCTTTTCTTCACCACCTCTTGACAACCCACCCGCCTCAAGCGTATACTTAGCAAAGTAATCTAAAATCCAAAAGAAAGAGAGGTAAAAGTAATGATTAGATTAACAAATGTTACAATCAACGAACTGCATAATCATCATACAATTACCTCGGTTAAATCTGTTACGCTGGCATAAATTCATGCAAAAGTAAATAGAATGTTTTTTGACATACTTCCCGTGGTGAGATATGACACCGCGGGATTTTTTTGTGCTAAGGGGGCTGCTTGTGAAGCGTGCAGGCGGCTGTCAGAGTGGTGCGTCACGGTACAAAAATATGTCAGAGACCGGGGAGTGTAAGAGGGGAAAGTAAGGAGGAATCACAAGAATTTATGAAAAAGTTACATACATATATCGGACATTACTGGTATGGGTATTTGTTCGCAATATGTTCCATGATTATAGCGACCGGACTGGATATGGTTTATCCACAGATCACACAGCGGATCGTGGATGAGGTCATCATCGGCGGGAAAATGGAACTGCTCACTGGGCTTCTGGTGGGAATCGTTGCGGTTGGGATCGGACGCTGCATCTTTGGATACTGCAAAGAGTTTTCGTTTGACGTCTTAAGTTCTAAGATCGGCGCACAGATCCGTAAGGATCTGTTCCGGCACATTCAGACATTGTCGATGAATTATTTTGACAATACGAACACCGGAGAACTGATGGCGAGAGTCAAGGATGATGTTGACAAGATCTGGAATGCGATGGGATATGTCGGCATGCTGACGATCGAGGTCGTCATCCATGTGAGCATGGTGCTCTACTGTATGTTTCATCTGAACTGGAAACTGGCGCTGATACCGCTTGTGACGATGATTTCCTGCGGTGCGATCGCGATCATCATGGAGCGGAAACTGGATAAAATTTATGAGGACATCAGTGAGGAAAATGCAGTGCTGACCACGGTTGCGGAGGAAAATCTTGCAGGTGTGCGTACCGTAAAGGCATTTGCCAGGGAGAAATTTGAAATTGAGAAGTTCCTGTCACACAATAAACGTTATTATGACTTGAATATCAGTCAGTCTAAAGTATTAGTGAAATACTATCCGTATTTCCAGTTTGTGGGAAAAGCACTGCCGGTTGCAATGACGATCCTGGGTGGTATTTCCGTGATGCATGGAAATATGACACTTGGAGCACTTGTTGCATTTGTAGAGTACAGCAGAAACTGCACCTGGCCGATGGAGATGCTCGGCTGGCTGACGAATGATTTGTCCTCTGCCGTTGCTTCTTATAAGAAGATCAAGAAGATTTACGGGGAGACGGCGATGATCAAAGATGAGGAACAGCCTGTCGTGTTAGAACAGGTGAAAGGGGACATTTCTTTCGAACATGTTTCATTTTCCATTGAGGGAAAAAATATCCTTTCTGATATTAACTTTACGGTTCCGGCAGGAAAAACCATCGGAATCATGGGTGCGACCGGTTCAGGAAAATCCTCAATCGTCAATCTGCTGCAGCGTTTTTATGATGTGTCGGACGGCGCTGTAAAAGTGGATGGCACGGATGTGCGGAAACTTTCTTTAAAACAGCTTCGCAGCAGTATTTCTGTTGTATTGCAGGATGTATTTCTGTTTTCCGACACGATCGAGGAAAATATCAAGATGGGGCAGCGAAAGGTAATGCCGTTCGATGAGATCCGCAGAGCGGCAGACTGTGCACAGGCAAAGGATTTCATTGAAAAAATGGATGAACAGTATGCGACCGTCATCGGTGAGCGCGGTGTCGGACTTTCCGGCGGACAAAAGCAGCGTATCAGTATTGCGCGTGCCATTGCAAAAAAGGCGCCGATTCTGATTTTAGACGATTCCACGTCCGCGCTTGATATGGAGACGGAACATGAGATCCAGAAAACATTAAATGAATTAAAAGATACAACGAAAATGATCATTGCGCACCGTATTTCTGCGGTCTGTCATGCAGATGAGATCATCTATCTGAAAGACGGAGAGATTGCGGAGCGCGGAACGCATCAGGAACTGCTTGCAAAGCGCGGACTTTATTATGAAACTTACATGGCGCAGTATGGCACATTCTTAGGAGGGGAGGCGATGTAATGGCAGTCAATTCGTATCGTGAAGACGAATTTATGGAAAATACCGACAAGAAAAAAATCATGCGGCGGCTGTTTTCCTATCTGCTTGCGTATAAAGGCACGATTATTGCCGTGTTAGTATGTATGGGAATTACGGTGGCGATCTCACTGGTAAACCCGCTCTTGATCGAGGAAGCAATCGATCACTATATTGCACAGTCCGATCTGCATGGGCTGATTGGGCTTGGAATTTTTGCACTCGTGTTAAACCTGATCTTTATTGTGATGGTAAAACTCAGAATGTATGCAATGGCGGTGATCTCCAACAAAATTTTGCTTCAGATCCGCCAGGATCTCTATGAGCACATCCAGACGCTGTCGTTTTCATTTTTTGACAGCAGACCGACCGGAAAAATCCTTGCGCGTATCATCGGGGATGTCAATTCTTTAAAAGATGTGCTGGTCAATGTGGTCACGACGATGGTGCCGGAATTTGTGACGGTAGTCGGGGTTGTCGTGATCATGCTGGTAAAAGACTGGCGGCTTGCGCTTGCATCACTCTCTACGATCCCGCTTATGATCGCGGGGATCTGGTTTGTACAGACGGCATCCCACAAACGCTGGCAGATATTCCGGAAAAAGGCATCAAACTTAAATGCTTATGTGCATGAGGATATTGCCGGAATGAATGTGGTTCAGAGTTTTGCGGCAGAAGATGAGACACAGGAGATTTTTGAAGGACTGACGGACGAACATCAGAGATCATTTGTGGATGCGGTAACTTATGCTGACATGTTTGGCCCGGTCATCGATTTCTGTTGGGGAATCGGTGCGATGATGCTTTATTTGGTCGGCATCCGTTTTCTGGGATTTGAAAAAGTATCGGTCGGACTTCTGGTTGCATTCGGAACTTATATCAATATGTTCTGGAACCCGATCATGAACTTGAGCAATTTTTATAACAATCTTGTCACAAATCTTACGGCGGCAGAGCGTATTTTTGATATCTTAGATACCGACGCTGACATTGTGGACGCAAAGGATGTGACAGAGCTGCCGGATATAGAGGGAAGTGTTGAATTTTCACATGTAAGTTTTACTTATGATAAGGGAACACCGGCGGAGACAAAGGTACTCTCTGATGTCAGTTTTTCTGTAAAACCGGGTGAGACGATCGCACTGGTAGGACCGACCGGAGCAGGAAAAACAACGATCGTTAATCTGATCAGTCGTTTTTATGACATTGAAGACGGCAAAATTTTAGTGGATGGTTACGACTTGACAAAGGTTTCCATTGAGAGCTTAAGGCGTCAGATGGGTGTGATGACGCAGGATAATTTTATCTTTCATGGAACAGTCCGTGACAACATTTTATATGGGAAATTAGATGCGACAGATGAAGAAATGATCGCGGCTGCAAAGGCAGTCAATGCGCATGATTTCATTATGAAAATGGAAAAAGGTTATGACACGGAATTAAAAGAACATGGAGCAGGACTATCCATCGGACAAAGGCAGTTGATCGCGTTTGCGAGAACGATGATTTCCATGCCGAAAATCCTCATTTTAGATGAGGCAACATCCAGCATTGATACACATACAGAACTTTTAGTGCAGCAGGGAATCGAGGCGCTGCTTTCCGGCAGAACCAGTTTTGTGATCGCACACAGACTCTCCACGATTCAGAATGCGGACCGCATTTTTGTGATCGACAAGGGCGGTATTTTAGAACAAGGAAGTCCGGCAGAGCTGATGGAGAAAAAGGGCGCTTATTATAAACTTTATATGGCGCAGTTTGCAGGTCTGCAGGAGTAAAAAAATATTTGCTGCTCACACAGTACGTGTGAACGGCAGCAAAAACGAAACAGAAAATTTCTACAGGAGGATGCGATGTTTTTAACCACACTTTGTTATATCGAAAAAGATGACTGTTACCTGATGCTGCACCGGGTAAAAAAGGAAAACGACCTGAACCATGACAAGTGGATCGGCGTCGGCGGCAAGTTTGAGGCGGAGGAAATGCCGGAGGAATGTATGATGCGTGAGGTAAAGGAAGAGACAGGTCTCACACTGACATCCTACCGCGCGCGGGGCGTCATTACCTTTATTTCTAACGAGTGGGGCACCGAATATATGCATTTATTTACGGCAGACCAGTTTACCGGGGAGATAACCGACTGCGACGAGGGAGAACTTGTCTGGGTTCCGAAAAAGGAGATCAAAGACCTGAAACTGTGGGAAGGTGACAAAATATTCCTGCGGCTTTTGGATGAGTGTGAGGAATATTTTTCGCTGAAGCTGGTATACGAAGGCGATACGCTGGTCGATAAAAAACTTATCATTGCCGGGAAAGAACAGAAAGCAGAGTGACAGGCCGGTAACAAAGGAGAGAAAAATGATAACAAAAACTTACCCGGTCGGCACCCTGCCTGCTTATAAATATGTAGTAGTTTTATCTGAATATCAGGGCAAAATTTTGTTGAGCAGACACAAAAAACGCACCACATGGGAGACACAGGGCGGAAAGATTGAACCGGGAGAGACACCGCTTATGGCGGCAAAGCGTGAACTTTACGAGGAGTCCGGGGCAGTGGATTTTAAGATAGAGCCGTTGTGCGACTATTGGGCGGGAGAGGTGCAGACCAAAGAAGAAGGAAATGGACGTGTCTTTCTTGCAAAGGTAAAAAAGCTGTCAGCCATGCCGGAAAGTGAGATGGCAGAGGTACGCACCTTTGACGAACTGCCGGAAAAACTGACTTATCCGGCGATCACACCGACACTGTTTGAGCGGAAAAAACAGGGCATCGGGAAACGTCTGCTTTACGGCACTGGAAATCCTGCAAAATTAAGTCTGATGCGGAAAAATTTAGAACAGCTGCAGATAGAGATCGTTGGGTTATCGGATATTGATGTGGCAGTACCACAGGCAGACGAGGATGGCGATTCGCCGCTGGAAAATGCAAGGAAGAAGGCAAAGTGTTATTACGAGGCTTTTCAGATTCCGGTGTTTTCCTGTGACACAGGTCTGTATTTTGAAAATGTCCCGGAAGATAAACAGCCGGGCGTTCATGTCAGGAGGGTGAATGGAAAAAATCTGTCAGACGCGGAAATGCTTGCATATTACAGCGGACTTGCTGCAGAGTATGGTGGTCTGCATGCATACTACCGCAATGCCATCTGTCTTATCATGGATGAGGAACATATTTATGAGTCGATGGATGAAACGTTCTCGAGCGAACCATTTCTGATCACGTCGGTCCCGCACCCGGATGGAATCCGCAGGGAGGGATTTCCACTTGACTGCCTGTCGGTGGATCTTACAACCGGAAAGTACTATTATGACCTCGATCCGGCAGAACTTGGAAAGGTTGCCGCAGAAGACGGAAGTCGGCGGTTTTTTGAAAAAATAACTGGTATTTTCCCACACAATATGTTATAATCCTAAAATGACTGTGATAGTCGTAGTACGCCCTTTTTTCCGAAAGACAGGCGAAACCCTTGAAAAACGGGGGTGCTCGACAGGAACATAGAATGAAATGAACGGAAAAAAGTACATCAAGTATTCATATAAAGTTTGAAGGAGGAAATGAGTAATAATGAGTGTACAGGTGGAAAATTTAGAAAAGAACATGGCAAAACTTACGATCGAAGTTGCAGCTGAGAAGGTAGAGGATGCAATCCAGGCTGCATATATGAAAGAGAAAGGAAAGATCAGCGTTCCAGGTTTCCGTAAAGGTAAAGTGCCGAGAAAGATGATCGAGAAAATGTACGGAGCAGGCGTATTCTATGAGGATGCTGCAAATACCCTGATCCAGGAGAACTACGCACAGGCAGTAGAAGAGAGCGGTGTGGACGTCGTTTCAAGACCGACTATCGAAGTGGTACAGATCGAAGCTGGCAAACCTTTCATCTTCACAGCAGAAGTTGCTGTAAGACCGGAAGTAAAACTTGGCAAATACAAAGGCGTACAGGTAACAAAGATCGATACAACAGTATCTGATGAGGAAGTTGCAGCAGAGCTTGAAAAAGAGAGACAGAAGAACTCCAGAACTGTTACTGTAACAGACAGACCGATCGCTGAGGGAGATACAGCAGTGATCGATTTCGAAGGATTCGTTGATGGTGTTGCATTTGAGGGCGGCAAAGGAGAGAATCATCCGCTTGAGATCGGTTCCCACTCTTTCATCGATACATTCGAAGATCAGTTAGTAGGAAAGAATGCCGGAGATGAAGTAGACGTAAACGTTACATTCCCGGAGAAATATCAGGCAGCAGATTTAGCAGGAAAACCTGCATTATTCAAAGTTAAGATCCACGAAGTAAAAGCAAAAGAACTTCCGGAGTTAAACGATGAGTTCGCACAGGATGTATCTGAGTTCAATACTTTAGAAGAGTACAAAGAGGACTTAAAGAAACACTTAGAGGTTCAGAAAGAGGACGAAGCAAAACGCACAAAAGAGGATGAGGCAATCCAGAAGATCATTGACAAATCTACAATGGAGATTCCGGAAGCAATGATCAAAACCCAGTGCGAGAACATGGTAAATGAATTTGCTCAGAGACTTGCTCAGAGCGGACTTTCCATGGAGCAGTATATGCAGTTCTCCGGTCTTACATTAGACAAATTAGAAGAGCAGGTTCGTCCGGAAGCTGAGACACGTATTAAGAGCAGTCTTGTATTAGAGCAGATCGCAAAAGACGAGAACATCGAAGTAAGCGAGGAAGAGATCGACGCTGAGATCGAGAAAATGGCAAAAGCTTATGGCATGGAAGCAGACAAGCTCAAAGAATACATGGGCGACGCTGAGAAAGAATCCATGAAGAGAGATATTTCCGTAACAAAAGCAGTTGATCTTGTTATGGAGAACGTAAAAGAAAGAGCAAAAGCTAAGACTAAGAAAGAAAAAGAAGCGGAAGCTGAAGAAAACGCAGAAGAAAACGCAGAAGAATAAGAGAGGCTTCGTCGAAAGCGGACAACATACAACAGACTGGCTCATTCGGGCCGGTCTGTTTAAGCATATAAGCAATAATTAAATTTTTATAAACAAAATGGATTGGAGGAAAACAAAATGAGTTTAGTACCTTACGTCATTGAGCAGACCAGCAGGGGAGAGCGTAATTATGATATTTACTCCCGTTTATTAAAAGACAGAATCATTTTCCTCGGAGAAGAAGTGAATGAGACAACAGCAAGTCTTACCGTAGCACAGTTACTTTTCTTAGAGTCAGAAGATCCTGGAAAAGATATCCAGTTATATATCAATTCCCCGGGTGGAATGGTAACAGCAGGACTTGCAATTTATGATACAATGCAGTACATCAAATGTGATGTATCCACGATCTGTATCGGACTTGCAGCAAGTATGGGAGCATTTTTACTTTCCGGCGGTACCAAAGGAAAGAGACTTGCGCTTCCGAACGCAGAGATCATGATCCATCAGCCGTCCGGCGGAGCAAAAGGTCAGGCGACAGAGATCCAGATTGCAGCAGAGAATATCTTAAAGACGAAAAAACGTTTGAATGAGATCCTTGCTGCAAATACCGGAAAACCATATGATGTGATCGCAGCAGATACAGAGCGTGATTATTATATGTCTGCGGAAGAAGCAAAGGCATATGGTCTGATTGATGATGTCATCACAAATCGATAGAATACGGAGAAACAGCAATTATGGCAGGAAGAAATGACGATAAATTCCGTTGTTCCTTTTGCGGGAAGACGCAGGATCAGGTTCGCAAGCTGATTGCAGGACCAAACGGTGCATATATCTGTGACGAGTGCGTGGATATCTGTGCTGAAATTATCGATGAAGAATTAGAAAATGATGAGGCAGCAGGTGAAGTGGCAGAGCCGGAAGAGCAGATTAATCTGTTAAAGCCGGAAGAGTTAAAGGCATTTTTGGATGATTATGTCATTGGACAGGATCAGGCAAAAAAAGTGCTGTCTGTGGCTGTCTATAACCATTATAAAAGAATCATGGCCGGAGATGACCTCGGTGTAGAGCTTCAGAAGAGCAACATTCTGATGTTAGGACCGACCGGTTCCGGAAAAACACTGTTGGCACAGACATTAGCGAGAGTCTTAAACGTTCCATTTGCAATCGCAGATGCGACCACACTGACGGAGGCCGGATATGTTGGAGAGGATGTTGAAAATATCCTTTTAAAGATCATTCAGGCGGCTGATTATAACATTGAACGTGCACAGCGCGGAATTATCTATATCGACGAGATCGACAAGATCTCCAAAAAATCTGAAAATGTATCCATCACCAGAGATGTATCCGGTGAGGGTGTACAGCAGGCATTATTAAAAATCTTAGAGGGAACTGTTGCGTCTGTTCCGCCACAGGGTGGAAGAAAGCATCCGCAGCAGGAGTTGATCCAGATCGACACGACCAACATCTTATTTATCTGCGGCGGTGCGTTTGACGGACTTGAGAAGATCATTGAGACCAGAATGGATCAGAAGACGATCGGATTTAATGCAGATATCCGTGACAAGAGAGATTACAATATCGGTGATGTGTTAAAACATGCACTTCCACAGGATTTTGTAAAGTTCGGGTTGATCCCTGAGTTTATCGGACGTGTGCCGGTAACGGTATCTTTGGATATGCTTGACAGGGACGCATTGATCCGCATTTTACAGGAGCCGAAAAATGCGCTGACCAAACAGTATCAGAAGCTGTTTGAGTTAGACGGTGTAGCGCTTGACTTTGACAAAGAAGCACTTGAGGCGATTGCAGATAAAGCGTTAGAGCGCAAGACAGGAGCGCGTGGACTTCGTGCGATCATGGAGGCTGTTACATTAGATCTGATGTACCACATTCCATCGGATGAATCTATTACACAGTGCCAGATCACAAAAGAGATGGTGGATGAACAGCTTGCGATCGAAGAACGTGAACTTGAAAAGATAGAGGAAAAACAGGTTGGATAATAAAGCGATGAAAATGCCTGCGGTGGCACTTCGCGGAATGGTCATCCTTCCGGGGATGATCGCACATTTTGATGTGAGCCGTGAAAAGTCGATTCATGCAGTAGAACAGAGTATGATGGATGAACAGAAGATCTTCCTTGTTGCACAGCGTGATGTGGAGCAGGAAGAGCCTGGCATCGAAGATTTATATCATATCGGTATTATTGCAGAGGTCAGGCAGGTCATAAAATTACAAAACAACATCGTCAGAGTTTTAGTGGAAGGAACAGAGCGGGCACAATTGTCCGCTTTTGTTTCCCAAACGGACTTTTTAGAGGTGGAACTCACGCGGTGTGAAGAAATTGATGAGGGATTGTCGGACGAGGCAAAAACGGCTATGGTGCGCAGTGTACAGGACACATTTGAAAAATATGTAACTGTCAACCCGCGTGTCGGAGGTGAACTGCGCAGACAGGTCAGGGAAGAAAAGAATCTGCCGAAGATCATGGATCTGATCGCCAACAATCTTCCTTTTTATTATGAACAGAAGCAGGAAATATTAGAGGCAGTTTCACTGACGGAGCGCTATGAAGTTTTGATGGCGCTTCTTTTAAAAGAAATTGAGATCACTGCGATCAAAAATGAATTCCAGGCAAAAGTAAAGAAACGTGTGGATAAGAACCAGAAGGAATATATCCTGCGTGAACAGATGAAGCTGATCCGGGAAGAACTCGGCGAGGATAATACGGAGTCAGATGCGGATGCCTATTTAGAACAGTTGAAAAAGTTAAAGGCAGACAAAGAAGTCAAAGAAAAGATCAGAAAAGAGATCTTACGCTTTAAAAATATCAGTGGAAGTTCTTCGGAGAGTGCAGTCAGTCGCGGTTATATCGAGACCATGTTAGAACTGCCGTGGAATAAGGCATCCAAAGATAACAAGGATCTGAAAAATGCAGAGCGCATTTTAAATGAAGATCATTACGGATTGGAAAAAGTAAAAGAGCGTATGTTAGAGTTCCTTGCTGTGCGCAATCTGACGAAAAAGGGCGAGAGCCCGATCGTATGTTTAGTCGGACCGCCTGGTACCGGAAAGACGAGCATTGCCCGTTCCGTGGCGCGTGCACTTGATAAAAAGTATGTTCGAATCAGTTTAGGCGGCGTCCGTGACGAGGCAGAGATCCGTGGACACCGGAAAACTTATGTCGGTGCGATGCCGGGACGTATTGTCAATGGTCTGCGCAGTGCCGGCGTGAAAAACCCACTGATGCTGCTTGATGAGATCGATAAAATGAGCAGCGATTATAAGGGCGACACTGCATCTGCCATGCTTGAGGTGCTCGACGCAGAGCAGAACTGTAAGTTCCGCGACCACTATATCGAGGTTCCGATTGATCTGTCAGAGGTACTGTTTATTGCGACGGCGAACTCTGTACAGGATATTCCACGTCCGCTGCTCGACCGTATGGAACTGATCGAGGTGAGCAGTTATACGGAAAATGAGAAGTTTCATATTGCAAAAGAGCATTTGCTGCCGAAGGTAAAAGAGAAAAACGGTTTAAAGCCGGAACAGTTAAAGATCAGTGACCGTGCGCTGCAAAAGATCATTTCCGGTTATACAAGGGAAGCAGGTGTGCGTAATTTAGAGCGCAGGCTGTCTGAAATTGCAAGAAAATCTGCAAGGGAAGTATACGAATCCGAAGTCAAATGCGTAAAAGTTACAGGTCAGAATGTAGAAAAATATCTTGGAAAAGAGAGATATACGTTTGATCAGAAAAACGAGAACGATGAGGTCGGAATCGTGCGCGGTCTGGCATGGACGAGCGTCGGCGGTGATACGTTGGAGATCGAGGTCAACGTGATGCCGGGCAAAGGCGAAGTACAGCTTACCGGACAACTCGGAGATGTGATGAAAGAGTCCGCACAGGCAGGCTTAAGTTATATCCGTTCGGTAGGGGAAGAATATCATATTCCAAAGAAGTTTTTTCAGGAAAATGACATTCATATCCATATCCCGGAGGGGGCAGTGCCAAAAGACGGACCGTCCGCAGGTATCACGATGGCGACGGCAATGCTTTCTGCGATCACACAGACTCCGGTTCGTGCGGATGTCGCAATGACAGGAGAGATCACACTGCGCGGCAGAGTTCTCCCGATCGGTGGCTTAAAAGAAAAGATCCTTGCAGCGAAGAATGCCGGAATCAAAACGATCTGCATTCCGAAGAAAAACGAGAAGGATGTGGAGGAGATTTCTGCGGAGATCAAAAAAGGCTTAGAACTTGTATTTGTGGAAAAAATGCAGGAAGTGCTGGAAGTGGCATTTGTAAAAAGGAGAAAAACATGGTAATAAAAAATGTAAACCTGGAAATTGTCTGCGGTGTGACCAGCAAGGTGCCGGATACCGCATATGCGGAGGTGGCTTTTGCAGGAAAATCAAACGTTGGAAAATCATCTCTGATCAATGCGCTGATGAACCGCAAAGCACTGGCACGTACTTCCGCACAGCCTGGAAAAACGCAGACCATCAACTTTTACAATATCAACGATGCCATGTACCTTGTCGATCTTCCGGGATACGGCTATGCAAAGGCATCCGAGGAAGTAAAGGCAAAGTGGGGAAAAATGATCGAAAATTATCTTCACACTTCAAAGCAGTTAAAGGCAGTCTTTCTTTTGATCGATATCCGCCACGATCCGTCTGCAAACGACAGAATGATGTATGAGTGGATGGTGTATCAGGGATTTGCACCGATCATTATTGCGACCAAACTCGATAAGATCAAACGAAGCCAGATCCAGAAAAATGTCAAAGCGATCTGCGAGGGCTTAAATGTACAGCCGGGAACCACGATCATTCCGTTTTCTGCAGAGACGAAGCAGGGGCGTGACGAGATCTGGGAGCTGATCGATTCTTTCGTGCTGCCGCAGGAAGAAAAATAGCCTGTTTAAAAATATGTCAGAATATGGTATGCTGAAACTATAAAAATTTACAAAAAGCAGAAAATCTTAACAGGAAGCAAACTCTTATCAGATTGCGCCTGTATGAGGTTCATGCTAAAATAATCACTATGACGAAGAGTCAGTATCGGAGGATAGCCATGAAAAAGAAAAAAATCGTAATAGCACTTGGTCATGAAGCACTTGGTACCACATTACCGGAGCAGAAAGAGGCAACAAAACGCACTGCAAAAGCGGTTGCTGACTTTATCCGTGATGATTATCAGGTAGTCATTACACACAGTAACGGGCCACAGGTTGGTATGATCCATACAGCAATGAATGAGTTCTGCAGATTATATCCGGAGTATACCGCTACGCCAATGTCTGTATGTTCTGCAATGAGTCAGGGATATATCGGTTACGATTTACAGAATGCTATCCGTGCCGAGCTGCTGAATAAGGGAATTTATAAGACAGTTTCCACAGTTCTGACACAGGTTGTTGTCGATCCATATGATGAGGCTTTTTACAAACCAGGTAAGGTGATCGGACGTGTGATGACAGAAGAAGAAGCTGAGGCAGAGGAGAAAAAAGGAAATCATGTCACAGCAGTAGAAGGAGGATTCCGCCGTATCGTTGCAGCACCGAAGCCAATGGATATCGTTGAAATCGATGCGATCCGTGCATTATCGGATGCAGATCAGGTTGTTGTTGCCTGCGGAGGTGGAGGTATTCCGGTACTTGCACAGGACAATAATTTAAAAGGTGCGAGTGCAGTCATTGAAAAAGACCTTGCAGCAGGAAAATTAGCAGAACTTTTAGATGCTGACATGTTAGTCATTTTAACAAGTGTGGACAATGTATGTCTGAATTACGGCACAGAGAATGAGAAACCTCTTTCGACCATGACTGTTGCAGAAGCAAAACAGTATATGGAAGAAGGTCAGTTCGGAGAGGATGACATGCTGCCAAAGATTCAGGCGGCCATTGATTTTATTGGAGATTCCGCAATCCGTTCCGTACTTATTACAAAGCTGAACAAAAACGGCACCTATGTGAGCGGTGGACCGGGTACGATGATCACGAAATAAACTGCCATTTTTATGGTAATAATAAGACTGAATCGATTGCCGAAAATAAATTTTTTTACGAGGAAAAAAGATGTTTAGAAAAACAAAAATTGTTTGTACTTTAGGACCTTCAACAGATAAGGAAGGTGTATTAAAACGCCTGATCGAAGAGGGAATGAACGTTGCCCGTTTTAATTTTTCCCATGGTGACCATGAGGAGCAGTTAGGACGCCTTCAGATGTTACAGAAACTTCGTAAGGAATTAAAGCGTCCAGTCGCAGCACTGCTTGACACAAAAGGACCGGAGATCCGCCTGAGAGATTTTACGGACGGAAAAGTCGAACTTAAGGATGGACAGACTTTTACCCTGACAACCGATGAGATTATGGGAGATGCAAAACGTGTTTCCATTACTTATAAAAACCTGCCGGAGGATGTAAAACCGGGAGATCGCATTCTGATCGATGATGGTCTGATCGGAATGGAAGTAAAAGAAATCAAGGTGACATCTGGCGCAAAGGCAGATAAAGATGGCAATAAGCCAAAAGATATCATCTGCCAGGTGTTAAATGGCGGTGTGATTTCCAACAGAAAAGGCGTGAACGTTCCGAATGTAGAATTGTCCATGCCATATATCAGCGAAAAAGATTATGGTGATATCGTATTTGCGGTAGAGCATGATTATGATTTTATTGCTGCATCTTTTGTCCGTACCGCAGATGATGTGCTTGCAATCCGCAAGATCCTTGCAGAAAAAGGCGGCGAGGATATCAATATCATTGCAAAAATTGAAAATATGCAGGGTGTACAGAATATTGACGATATTATCCGTGTTTCCGATGGAATCATGGTAGCGCGTGGTGATATGGGTGTTGAGATCCCGTTAGAGGATGTACCGGTGATCCAGAAGATGATAATTAAAAAAGTATACGATGCAGGCAAGAAGGTTATCACAGCGACTCAGATGCTTGATTCCATGATGAAACATCCGCGTCCGACCAGAGCAGAGGCAACTGACGTTGCAAATGCAATCTACGACGGAACCAGTGCGATCATGCTCTCCGGAGAGACAGCTGCAGGTATGTATCCGATCGAGGCTTTAAAGACTATGGTGCGTATTGCAGTCCGTACGGAACAGGATATCAATTACTTACAGCGTTTTAAAATGCGCAAAACCATGAGCAACCCGGATGTGACCAATGCAATCTCCCATGCGACATGTACAATGGCAGGAGATTTGAATGCGGCAGCAATCATTACGGTAACAAAATCAGGACGTACCGCCCGCATGGTTTCCAAATATCGTCCAAACTGTCCGATTATCGGAGGATGTCTGACAGAAAAGATTTACCGTCAGCTTGCATTATCCTGGGGTGTGATCCCGCTTATGATCGAGGAAAAGACACAGGCAGAAGAGCTGTTTGACTATGCAGTCGATGCAGCAGAAGCAGCAGGAATCATTTCAAAGGGCGATGTTGTTGTCTTAACCGCAGGAGTTCCTCTTGGTGTATCCGGTACGACCAACCTGATCAAGGTGCAGGTGGCAGGACATATCTTAGTGGAGGGACAAGGAATCGGAACACAGAAGATTTCTGCAAACCTCTGTGTATGTCACAGCGATGAGGATTTAAAAAACTTTAAAGTCGGAGATATCATTGTTGCAAAAGATACCAGCAATGCCATGATGACACAGATGCGTGAGGCATCCGGACTGATCGTGGAAGCGTCCGGCGAAAACTGCCATGCGGCGATTGCAGGATTAAGCCTTGATATTCCTGTCCTGATCGGTGCAAAACATGCGCTTGATGTCTTAAAATCCAGTGCATATGTAGAATTGGATTGTGAGAACGGACTTGTGACAGCAAATTAATTTGCAACAAATTTTGATAACTGGAAATAGAAGATTAAAGTGAAAGAGAAAAGGATATGAAAGGCTCTAGAGAGGGTCTGCATATCCTTTTTTCCATATTCCGGTCCAGTATAGCAGATACAGGATTATGGCAGAGGTTCCATTACTGATTACAACGGAATACCAGACGGATGCCACTCCCATATGAAATACATTTGCGCATATCCAAAGAGACAAAAGACGGAATAGCCATATCCGGGAAGCATCTACGAGCATTGTGATCAGTGTATGCCCACATCCCTGGAACAATCCCTGTGATACATTATAAAAAGCGTTTGTAAAGCACCAGAATGCAATAATGGATAAATAGTCTGCAGCCAGAGGGATGACTTTGGCATCTGTTGAAAAGAATGATACCATAGTCTGGGAAACAGGGTGTCTTGAAAAAATGAATCCCAGAATAAGTAAAAATAAGGTACACATTTTTAATGAATAATGGAAGGTTTTCTTCGCCCGCTCTGTGTTTCCGGCTCCCATATTTTGTCCAACTATAGTAGAAACGGCGGAACCGACACCACTGGCTGGCATTGTGATAAGACTGTTGATTTTGTTGCCAATACCATAGGCGCTGGTTGCAATATAACCATAAACATTTACATTTCTGGTCATGATCAGCGTACCTAGCTGCATGGTGCTGCCGCCAATCGCAGTTGGCAGACCAATTTTGATAATGGCGCGTATCATTTTCTGGTCAAAGACAAAATTTTTAAAAGAAATCCGTATGAGCTGATCTGATTTTGTAAGAAGGATCAGTCCAATGAGAGCGCAGGGGATTTTTGCTATAAGCGTGGCAAATGCTGCGCCTCCGATTCCAAAGTGGAACACAATGAGGAAAAGAGGATCTAATATCAGATTGATCATGATACCAAGCAGATTGAGAAGCATGGGTTTTACAGTGTCCCCCTGCGCCTGTTTCACGGCTGTGAATAAATTGATCATGAACAGAAATGGCATATCAAGGACCACAATTCTTAAATAAGTAAGACCGTACTCATAGACCACTCCCCTGGCACCGAGCCAGTTGACTAATGCCGGGGATATCAGCCAGCACAGTAATGCACAGATGAGGGAGAAGCCAAGGGACGTAATACAGATATGATTTGCCATTTTGTTTGCCTGTTCATCTTTTCTGGCACCAAGGTATTGCGATATAAGAATTGCACCTGCGGTTGTTATGCCGCTGCCAAAACTGTTAAGGATATTTTGAAATGGTGATACGAGCGTTATGGCAGACTGGTTTTCAGTTCCGATCCGTCCAAGCCAGAATGTGTCCGTAAGATTATACATCGACTGGATAAAACTATTGATCATGACCGGAACGGCGAGCATAAGGATTGTCTGGGACAGGTTTCCATTTAGAATCATATTTCGTTTATTTTCAGATATTTGTTTTGGCATAGGAGCTCCTTGTGGATTTATAAAATATGTTGACAGTTTATATTCATATGGTTCATAATATGACAAAAAAACAGTATATTCCTTGAAAAAAATGATAAAAACACATAAAAGTACAGAAAAATGGAGAATTATATGTTTCAGGATATGTCAAAAGATTTTGATATTAAGAAGATCAGAAGAAGTAATACGATATCTGAAAGTAATTGCGAGCCACATGTACATCCATTTCATGAAATTTTTTATCTTTCCAGTGGAGAGTGCACCAGCTTTATTGATCACAATATCTATAAGTTTGGAAAAGGTGATCTTGTAATCGTTCCGGGTGGCTGTCTGCATAAGACAGTATATACCGGGAAAGGAATTCATGAAAGGATTGTTATCAGTTTCCGGCAGGAGATTACGGATTGGATCAAAGAACAGATCGGAGCGGAATATCTTAAGAACTGTATGGTTCCGGGGGTAATCAATATACCGGAAAAACGCAGAAACTATGTGGATTCCCTGCTGGATAAGTTAATGTTTGAAAATGATACGCCGGACATATTATCAACGGCATTTATAAAAGCAGGACTTGTTGAACTTTTGCTGTTTATCATAAGATGCAAGGAGTATGAGGACAATGTTATAAAAGAGATTGATGTTGATAACCGAAAAATCCAGGAAGTTGCAACATATATTTTTGAACATTATACGGAAAATATTTTACTGGAAGATGTGGCGGATAAATTTGACATGAATAAGTCATTTTTGTCTAAGAGATTTAAGACAGCGACGGGGTTCGGGTTTAAAGAATATATTATTAATCTCCGGATACAGAATGCATGCAGGCTGCTGCTGGAAACGAATAAATCTATCACAGATATTGCTTTTGAATGTGGATTTAATGACAGTAACTATTTTGGGGATTCGTTTCGAAAGATAAAAGGTATATCACCACGCAAATACAGAAAAAATGAAACATTTTAGTTTGGGATACAAAAGAAGCCTTCATAAAAAGAAGGCTTCTTTTGTCAGGTAAAGACAGGCAGGGAGGTTAGCCCATCGTTACTTCTACATTTACATCTTTCTTCTCAGCCGAGAATGGAATCGTAGTTCCCTCTACCGGCTGTCCATCCACGATCATGGAAAGCACACCTTTTTCCACATGATTTGGATTCTTTACGGTGATATGGTAGCTGACACCGCGGAAATCACGTTTGGCGGTAAAACCATCTAATTTGGATGGAATACAAGGATCAACAGTCAGACCATCATAATCCGGGCGGATACCAAGGATAAACTGGGAAACATTGAGGAAGGTCCATGCGGCGGTTCCTGTCAGCCAGCTGTTCTTTGCCTCACCGAAGTTCGGGGCGTCTTTTCCGGCAATCATCTGGGAGTATACATAAGGCTCTGTGCGGTGGATCTCGCTGATATCCTCAATGTATGCAGGACAGGTTCTTGTATATACCTGCCAGGCACGGTTGCCTCTGCCAATTACAGTCTCCGCGATAGAGATCCATGGGTTGTTGTGACAGAAGATACCTGCGTTTTCTTTGTATCCTGGTGGATAAGAAGAAATCTCACCAAGTTCCACATGATATCTGTGGTAAGGCGGCTGTAACAGTACGATACCGTATTTCGTGTCGAGATATTTTTCGACGGATTCCATTGCCTTTAAGCAGCAGCCTTCCTCTAAACCAATCTCAGCCATAACACAGAAGCCCTGTGGCTCAATAAAGATCTTGCCATCTTCGCATTCTTTTGAACCGATCTTATTTTTGTAATGATCGTAAGCACGCAGATACCATTCGCCATCCCAGCCGGCATCCATAACGGTTTTTTCCATCTCTGCGATTGCTTTCTCTGCAAGTTCTGCTTCCTCCGTCATGCCCTGATGGCGGCAGATTGCTGCATAATCTTTTCCGTAGCGGACAAACATACCTGCGATAAATACGGATTCAGCATTCGGGCCTTCGGAAGGACCAAAAGTCTGGAAAGATTCACCCGGCTCAGTCGAGAAGCAGTTTAAGTTGAGACAGTCGTTCCAGTCGGCACGTCCGATCAGCGGTAAATTGTGCGGTCCCAGATGTTCCATTGTATAATGGAAGGAACGGCGCAAATGCTCCATGAAAGTGGTTGCTTTGGAAGCATCGCTGTCATATGGTGTCATCTCGTCGAGAATTGAGTAATCGCCGGTCTCTTTGATATAAGCTGCAGTTCCGGCGATCAGCCATAACGGATCATCGTTAAAGCCGCTTCCGATGTCAGAGTTGCCTTTTTTGGTGAGCGGCTGATACTGATGATAAGCACTTCCGTCCTCGAACTGGGTAGCTGCGATATCTAAGATACGCTCTCTCGCACGGTCAGGGATCAGATGTACGAAACCGAGCAGATCCTGACAGGAATCACGGAATCCCATGCCACGGCCGATACCGGACTCAAAGTAAGATGCGGAACGGCTCATGTTAAAGGTAACCATACACTGATACTGGTGCCAGATGTTTACCATACGGTCTAATTTCTCCTCACTGGAAGAAATGGTAAAATGGGACAGCAGTTCGTTCCAGTAATCTTTTAATTTGACGAGTGCTGCGTCTGCTTTTTCTGCGGTATCAAAACGGGAGAGAAGTTCATCGGCACGTTTGCGGTTGATGACTCCATCCTCAGCACGTCCAACCCATTTTTCCTCTACCGGATTCTCAACATAACCAAGTACGAAAACGTAGGTCTTTGTCTCGCCCGGAGCAAGAGATACTTCAAGGTGGTGGGAACCGATCGGTGCCCAGCCGCTTGCAACAGAATTCTTTGAAGTTCCGTTTACAACAACTTCCGGAGCAGAGTTTTCACCGTAAGCGCCTAAGAACGAGTCACGGTCTGTATCAAAACCGGCGATCGGAGCGTTGACAGCGTAAACAGCGTAATGATTTCTGCGCTCTCTGTATTCGGTCTTATGATAAAGAGCAGAACCGTGGATCTCAACCTCACCGGTGGAGAAGTTACGCTGGAAGTTGGTCATATCGTCCATTGCATTCCACAGACAGAACTCTACATATGAGAAAACAGAAAAATTACGGGTTTCATTGCTCTCATTGGTAAGGGAGAGTTTGCCGACTTCACATGTCTCACCGACCGGAACAAAAGAGGTAAGCTCTGCGGTCAGTTTATTTTTGGTTCCTTTAAATACGGAATAACCCATACCGTGACGGCAGCTGTAAGCATCCAGTTCTGTTTTGGAAGGCATCCAGCCCGGATTCCAGATCGTGTCACCATCTTTAATATAGTAGTAATGTCCATTGGAATCGAGCGGTACATTATTATAGCGGTATCTGGTCAGGCGGAGTAACTTTGCATCTTTGTAGAAACTGTAACCGCCGCAGGTGTTTGAGATCAGAGAAAAGAAGTTCTCGGAACCAAGGTAGTTGATCCATGGCAGTGGTGTTTTTGGAGATGTGATGACATATTCTTTGTTGGTGTCATCGAAATAACCGAATTTCATAATAAAATCCTCCATATACATAAATATTGATAAGTAACGATTTCGAAAACGATTAAGTTTTCATTCTTTAATAAAAAGTATATATTCAGAAAGAATAAAAATCAATATAAAACATTGAAAAACAGGCAAATATAGCAGATTAAACAAAAAAAATATACTTTTATGGATGAAAGCGACAATAGCTATTTTCTGATGAATAATTAAAATATTTTACGAAAACGTATAAGAAGTAGATACAAAGTACTGAGATTACAGATAATTGGTCTAATATTTAATGTAAAAATGCACAAAAACTACTACAAAAAAGTGTAAAAAGCGACGAATTGCCAAAAATCAGTTGCAATTTGCTTATGGATGACATATAGTAAAAGTACGAAAACGATTAAGAAATATTTCAGAAACAGGATTTCGTTTTCGAAGAGAAGCTGGAGGTTTCCATGGTATCATTAAAAACGATTGCAGAGAAATGTGGAGTATCTACTGCCACCGTAAGCAAGGCTTTAAATGACCAGAGAGATATCAGCGAAGAGACAAAGAGCCGTGTCAGAAAGACAGCAGAAGCACTTGGTTATTTTCCAAATGCGGCGGCGAGAGCACTAAAGACAAACCGTTCTTATAATATAGGAGTTCTCTTTGAAGAAGAGGCGGGAAGCGGTTTGACACATGAGTATTTTTCCGGAGTGTTGAATGGATTAAAAGTTCAGTCGGAGAAACAGGGATATGACATTACATTTATCAATACCTGTTTTGAAAATCGCAAGATGTCCTATTATGAACATTGCAGATACCGGAATTTTGAAGGAGTTGCAATCGTCTGTGCCGATTTCAATGACCCGGATGTCTTAGAACTGATGAATAGTGACCTGCCGGTCGTTACGATTGATTATGTACATCATAACTGTACGGCAGTCAGTTCCAACAATATTCAGGGTATGGAAGATCTTGTAAAATATATATACGGGCAGGGACATCGGAAAATTGCATATATTCATGGGCAGCAGGCTTCTTACGTTACGAAAGACCGGCTGGCAAGTTTCTACCGGACGGTGGATGAACTTGGTCTGAAGATTCCGGATGAATACATCCGGACAGCAGATTACTTAGAGACCAGGGAGGCAGCAAAACAGACAAAAGAGCTGCTCAATTTAGAAGATCCGCCAACCTGTATCATTTATCCGGATGACACCTCTTTAATAGGAGGAAGGAATGTCATCATAGAGATGGGACTTCGGATTCCGCAGGATATTTCGATTGCAGGATATGACGGAACGAGGATGTCGCAGTTGTTACATCCTCAGCTTACGACGATCAGACAGGACACAGAGCTGATCGGGAGTGAGGCAGCCAAGCGGCTGATTGGCTCTATTGAGAAACCGAGAACAACTCTCGTAGAGAGAGTCGTTATAGAAGGAATCTTAGTTGCAGGAAAATCCGTTGGACGCATTTAAAAGGTAGTTGCAGCTGCCTGCGGACAGCATTATTGCAGAGATGTATGCGGAGGAGCGGCAGAAGATTCCGGACTATCTGCTTTCAAAGCAGCAAAACAACAAAAACAATGGTCAAAAGACCACATATTAAGGAGGAGGGTTTTCTATGAAGAAGAAAATCGTTAGCACATTATTATGTACAGCAATGCTTGTAACCATGATGGCAGGATGCGGCGGTAATAACGCAGCAAACACCAGCACAAACAGTGGAAACAGCAGCTCGGCAGATACGGGCAGCAGTGACGCCGCAGCCACAGATGAGGCAGCTCCGGCTACCGAAGCTGCAGCTTCAGATGCGAGTGCTTCCGATGAAGGAAAAGTACTTAACATCTACTGCTGGAACGAAGAGTTCAAGAGCCGTGTTACAGATCATTATCCTGGATATACAGAGGTGGATGCAACCACAGGTACGATCGGTGATGTAACTGTAAAATGGAACATTACACCGAATGATGACAATGCATATCAGAACAACCTGGACGCAACCTTATTAAAACAGGCCGATGCAGCAGCAGATGACAAGATTGATATCTTTTTAGTAGAAGCTGATTATGCATTAAAATATGTAGATACCGACTACACAATGGCAGTATCAGATCTTGGAATTACTGATTCAGATCTTTCCAAACAGTATCAGTACACCAAAGATGTTGTTACCGATTCCAACGGTGTATTAAAAGGTGTTTCATGGCAGGGCTGTCCTGGCGTATTATTCTATAACAGAGATGCAGCAAAAGCAGTATTAGGATCTGATGATCCTTCAGAAGTTCAGAACTATGTAAAAGACTGGGATACATTCAATGATACAGCAAAGAAGATGAAAGATGCAGGCTACACCATCACATCTTCCGCAAACGATACTTACCGTGTATATTCCAACAACGTTACTTCCAAATGGGTTGTTGATGGCAAGATCAATATTGATGACAACATTATGAAATGGGTTGATGATTCCAAAGAACTTGTAGATGCAGGCGAGACAGGAACATACGAACTGTGGAGTGATGACTGGAAGAAAGGTTTCTATCCGGAAGGAAATGTATTCTGCTACTTTGGACCTGCATGGTTAGTAAACTTTTCAATGGCAGCAGATACCGAAGGCAGTATCGGTTACAACGGTGGCTGGGGCGCAACCGAAGGACCGCAGGGCTTCTTCTGGGGTGGTACATGGATCTGTGCAGCAACAGGAACGGATAACCCAAGCCTTGTAAAAGATATCATGCTTCAGATGACAACCAATGATGATGTTATGAAAGATATCATCGAGAAAGATGACGATTTCGTAAATAACCAGGATGTAATCGCTGAGATGGCTGACAGCTCTTATTCAAGCAAGATCTTAGGCGGACAGAATCCACTTGGTATTTACAGCGCAGGTGTTTCCAAACTTGATTTAAGCAACCTTTCTGCATACGATCAGGGATGTAACGAAGAGTTCCAGAACGCAATGAAGAACTACTTTGAGGGAACTGCTACAAAAGAAGAGGCATTAGATCTGTTCTACAAAGCAGTTGTAGAGAAATATCCGGAGTTAACATACTAAGCAGACGAATGGTATAAAAAATGATTTGATGCCGCGCCTGCCGGACCGTAAGGGAGGCGGGCGCGGCTCATTTTATATCCAAATTTGTGTAAAAACTGTAAGCGCAGAGCTGACAGCAGACTTACACAGGGTAAAGGTGAGGGATGCTGTGAGCTCTGTGGGCGAAAATTATGTACTCTGGAAAAGGAGGTCAGGTTGTTATGAAAAAAAGTAGTGGAAAGGTAGTAAGATACAATAAATGGGGATATATCTTTTTGATTCCTTTTATTGTAGTATATGTTATTTTTCAGCTGATTCCGTTGATCAGCACTATTTACAACAGTTTCTTTGAAAACTATATGTCAGGACTGACGCAGGTCGGACCGAATTTCGTCGGACTTGCAAACTATAAAAAGCTTTTCTCCGATGGAGATATCTGGATTTATACCAAAAACACCATGTTATTATGGATCATGTGTTTCATACCACAGATCATTTTGTCACTGGTACTTGGAGCATGGTTCTCTGATGTACGTCTCAGATTAAAAGGAACCCGTTTCTTTAAAACAGTCGTATATCTGCCAAACCTGATCATGGCATCTGCATTTTCCATGTTGTTCTTTACATTGTTCTCCGATGGAGGACCGATCAACTCAATGCTGATGCAGATTGGATTTATAGATACACCGTATAAGTTTTTATCCAATGCGGGAAGTGCAAGGGGGCTGATCGCACTGATGAACTGCCTGATGTGGTTTGGTAATACGACGATCCTTCTGATGGCAGGAATGATGGGTATTGATACTTCTTTATTTGAGGCAGCGGAAGTTGATGGTGCAACTTCTTCTCAGGTATTCTGGCAGATCACATTGCCATTGTTACGTCCGATTCTTGTATATGTGGTTATTACATCTCTGATCGGTGGTTTACAGTTATTCGATGTACCGCAGATCTTAACCAATGGAACCGGTGACCCGATGCGTTCTACCATGACGCTGATCATGTTCTTAAATAAACATCTCTACAGCAAGAACTATGGTATGGCTGGTGCATTGTCAGTTGTTCTGTTTATCATTACAGGTATCTTAAGCCTGGTAGTATTTAAGATAACCGGCAATGATAAGAGGAAGGGGTGAAGATCATGAATGAAAATCGTAATCTGAAAAAAGGTGTAGGAATTCATGCAAGAAGACTGATCGCATATATCGTACTGATCATTGTTTCCATATTGTGTCTGTTCTGGTTTTATGTACTGTTTATCAATGCAACCAGATCAAACGGTGAGTTACAGTCAGGTTTTACGCTGGTTCCGAGCAGCCATCTGTGGGAAAACTGGAAGAATTTGAGAAATGGAACGCTTCCGGTATGGAACGGTATGTTCAACAGTCTGATCGTTTCTTCGCTCAGTGCAGTACTCAGCGTATATTTTTCAACGATGACAGCTTATGCGATCCATGCATATGATTTCAAACTGAAAAAATACATTTATCCGTTTATTTTGATGATCATGATGATTCCGACACAGGTAACTGCACTTGGATTTATCAAACTTGTTTCCAACATGAACTTAGAGGATTCCTTTATACCTCTGATCGTGCCGACGATTGCGGCTCCGGTTACATTTTTCTATATGAAACAGTATATGGAGAGTACACTGCCGTTGTCACTGATCGAGGCAGCACGTATCGATGGTTCCGGTGAATTCCGTACCTTCAATGCAATTGTAATGCCACTGATGAAACCGGCAATTGCTGTGCAGATGATCTTCACATTCGTAAGCAGCTGGAACAACTACTTCACACCGGCATTGATCTTACATGATGACAAGAAAAAAACACTGCCTATCTTAATCGCACAGCTGCGTGCGGCTGACTGGCTCAAGTTTGATATGGGGCAGGTATATGTGATGATCGCATTTTCCATCTTCCCGGTTATCATTGTATATCTGATCTTATCCAAACACATCGTACAGGGTGTTGCACTTGGAAGCGTAAAGGGTTAATAAACGGATTGCTGTACTACATAAAAATGAGACTGCCATATGGGTGGTCTCATTTTTTAACTCTTATTTTTGATGAAAATCTTTGACAATGTCACTGGTAAATAAGCCGGTTGTGTGCTATACTATTATCTATGATTAGTAGAAATAAAGGATCGGATGTGTTGGGGTACATGGGTGCAGACAAGAACGGACAGGCTGGATCTTTGTAAAATACACATAGAAATGGAGAGGAATATGACAGAGACAGGATTATGGATTTTTCTGATTTGTTTACTTGTAGTAGTCATCATAGCGACTGTGGTTGCAGTAGTGTCAGCAGTATCAGGTGCTACGGCAGCGATCGTGGATGATGAGGAATCAGAGGAAGAGTAGGAATACAGCAGGTATAAGAGAAAAGCCTCTTGTCAGTTTTGTATAGGTGTATAGCTGACAGGGGCTTTTTTGTGCACAGGATTCTGCCTTAATCAGCAATCTAAAAAAATATAAACTGGTACGAAAGTCTTGCAATCCATTTTGAAACAGGTAAACTAAATATATTGTGGCAAAATATTTGCTGCCAGGTGTTTATTACAAATGTCTTGCGTATTCAGGTGGAGGGACAAAAGAGAGTGTTGTCAAAATTAAGTGTGAAGAAACCGTATACTGTGATCGTAGGCGTGATCTTAGTCATTGTGTTAGGAGCCGTATCCCTAACCAAAATGACCACAGATCTACTGCCGGATATGAGTCTGCCATATGCCTTAGTCATTACGACGGATATGGGGGCAAGCCCGGAGAAAGTGGAATCCGATGTGACAGCACCTGTCGAGGCATCCATGGCGACGACTTCGAGCATCAAAAATGTGAGTTCTGCCTCCTACGATAATTATTCGATGGTGATCTTAGAGTATGAGCAGAATGCCAATATGGATTCGGTCATTATCGAGATCCAGCAGAAATTAGACCAGTTAGAGGGCAGTTTTCCGGATGGTGCCGGGAAGCCGATGATCATGCAGATCGACCCGGATATGATGCCTGTAATGGTGGCATCTGCCGATGTGGAAGGCATGACGCAGTCAGAGATTTCGGATTATGTGGAAAATGAACTTTCGCCGGTGCTTGAGAGTATCGACGGTGTGGCATCTGTTTCTACAACCGGAACTGTGGAAGAGAACATTCATGTCACATTAGATCAGGATAAAATCGATGCACTGAATCAGAAGATCCAGAGTAAGATCGAGGAACAGTTTACTGAACCGCAGGAACAGCTCGATCAGGCTGCCGAGCAGGTGGAGAGTGGACGCAGGCAGATGGAAAGCGGAAAAGATCAGCTTGCAAACCAGCTTGGACAGGCAGAAAATGAAGTGATCAATGGTAAGTCGCAGGCGTTTGTGGCAGAATCAGATCTGAGTCAGAATTATACAGTATTGAAAGCGACCGATGAGCTGATAAAGCGGGCAATCCCGGAACTCCAGAGTATTTATGAACAGGGAATGGGATTAAAAGCAGACATTGAACAGGCACAAAAAGAAGCCCAGATGAACAGTGACGATGGAAGCAGACGTATAGAAGAACTTTTAGAGGAGGCGAAGATTTCCGGAGATCAGGAACAGATCAATCAGATCCTTGCGATGACCGGGGAAAATCAGGAGAGCATTGCGGAAGCAGGAAAACGTCTGGAATTATTACAGGAAGAACTGTTAGAACTGAATACATCCTTAAATCAGCAGTGGGCAGATCAGTTAGCAGCGTTAAATGTGAGTCTTAGTTCGATCGATGATATTCCGCAGGTGATTACGCAGCTGTCACAAAAACAGGTTGAGATCCAAACAGCAATGGCAGCTCTGCAGACTGCACAGGAACAGGTTACAGATGGAAAAACTACCTTAGATGATGCGTATGTAACGTTAAACCGGATGGAGATCGACGGGATCTTAGAGATGAGTGAAGCGTCTGCACAGCTTGCGGTCGGGGAAGCCCGGTTAGAGCAGGGACAGGAAAAATTAGAAGAGTCAAAACAGAGTGCACTTGAGTCTGCGGATCTGAATCAGATCCTGTCGGTGGAAACATTAGGCCAAATTCTGACAGCACAGAATTTTTCCATGCCGGCAGGTTATGTCAATGAAAATAAGAAACAGTATTTAGTGCGTGTCGGCGACGAGGTTTCATCCGTGGAAGAACTAAAAGATCTTGTGCTTGTGGATGTAGGACTGGATGGAATCGAGCCAATCCGCTTATCGGATGTTGCAGAAACAGAAGTGGTGGACGATACGGGGGATTCCTATTCCAAAGTAAATGGAAATCCGGCGATCATGCTTTCCATTGAAAAGCAGACCGGATACTCCACCGGAGATGTGACAAAGCGGATCAAGACACGATTTGAGTCGTTGGAAAAAGAAAATGACAAACTTCACATGACGATATTGATGAATCAGGGCGTCTATATTGATACCATTGTGGAGTCAGTCATGGAAAATATGATTGTAGGTGCAATTCTTGCCGTACTTATTCTGATTCTGTTTTTAAAGGATATCAAACCGACTCTGGTGATCGCATGCTCTATTCCACTCAGCGTGGTTTTTGCAATCGTTTTGATGTATTTTACCGGAATATCGTTAAATATCATTTCATTGTCCGGTCTTGCGCTTGGCGTCGGCATGCTTGTAGATAATTCGATTGTCGTGATCGAAAATATTTACCGGCTCAGGAATCAGGGATTATCGATCCGGAAGGCAGCAGTTGAAGGAGCAGGACAGGTGGCAGGAGCTATTTTTGCATCCACGCTCACAACGGTCTGTGTGTTTGCGCCGATCATTTTTACGGAGGGTATCACAAGGCAGCTGTTTGTGGATATTGCACTCACGATCGCCTATACGTTAGCGGCAAGTCTGATTGTGGCGCTGACGTTTGTACCGATGATGGCATCCGGTGCGCTGAAGAATACCAGGGAAATCAAACATCCGTGGTTTGACCGCATTTTAGATGGATATGAAAAAGTTCTGCGTGTGGCACTGCGGTTTAAACCGATCGTACTGATCTGTGTGGTAGTTTTTCTGGTGGCAAGTGTGACGCTTTCCGTTTCCAAAGGATTTACCTTTATGGACATGAATATGGAGACAGAGCAGCTCACGGTCACGGTTTCAGCGAAAGAGGATGAAAAGCTGACATTTGAGGAACTGACGGAGCGCGCGGATGAGGTTGTGGATAAGATCTCTGGCATCTCCGGTGTGGATTCGATCGGAGCCATGGCAGGCGGCGGTGGAATCATGTCGATGGGCGGCAGTACGGACAGTGTGACCATGTACGTGCTCATCGATGATTCCGGGGCGACTGGCAGTGAGATCACTGCCTCGATACAGGCGCTTACAGCGGATCTTGACTGCGACGTGAATACGGACAGCTCTGCGTCGGATATGAGTTCCTTTTTCGGAAGCGGTATTTCCGTGCGGGTCAGCGGAAAAGATTTAGATAAGCTGCAGAAACTCGCAGGGCAGATCGCAGAAGTCGTGGAAAAGACGGAGGGCACTGTAGATGTGGACGATGGTCTTGGAGATACGACACCGTCTTTCACGGTAAAAGTGGACAAAGAAAAAGCTGCAAAATATGGCATGACAACAGCGCAGGTGTATCAGCTTGTCTATAAACAGCTTGCATCGAATACGTCATCCACAACGATCTCGACGGATTTAAAAGACTATAAAGTATATGTGCAGAGTGGGGAACAGGCGGATGTCACGCCAGGGGATATCCGTAAGCTGACATTTCCTTATACAGACCGTATCAGCGGAGAGACAACAGATATTCCCCTGAAAGATATCGCAGAGTTTGAGGAAGGTGAGTCCTTAAATGTGATAAACAGAAGCTCGCAGACGCGCTATATCAGCGTGACAGCCGGTGTGGATGAAGATCACAATGTGACGCTGGTAAGTAACCAGATCCAGAAAGGATTAGATAAGATCAAGCTGCCGGATGGATATGAGATCTCCATGACCGGGGAGGATGAGACGATCCGGGATGCGATGAACCAATTGTATCTGATGCTGATCTTAGCGGTGGTATTTATTTATCTTATCATGGTTGCACAGTTCCAGTCATTTTTGTCGCCTTTTATTATTATGTTCACGATTCCGCTTGCATTTACGGGAGGTTTCTTTGCTCTGTTTGTGACAGACAATGAAGTCGGCGTGGTATCCATGATCGGATTTGTCATGTTAGCGGGTGTCATCGTCAATAACGGAATCGTGTTAGTCGATTATATCAATCAGCTGAGAAGAGAGGGCATGGATAAAAAGGAGGCGATTGTCACAGCCGGAAGAACGAGACTGCGCCCGATCTTAATGACGGCACTGACCACGATCCTTGCAATGTCCACGATGGCGATGGGACTTGGAAGCGGTTCGGAGATGATGCAGCCGATGGCGATCGTGACAGAGGGCGGTATGCTATATGGAACGCTGCTGACACTGATCGTGGTGCCATGTATCTATGATCTGTTTACGAGGAATAAGAGTATGGTGGAGGAAGAGATCTAAAAAAACAGTTGACAAACCCCGCGTCCCCTCGTATGATAAAAACAGCAAAAAACAAAGGTTGTGAGAAAGAGGAGTACACATAAACTCTTTGCAGAGAGGGAAGTTCACCGGCTGAAAGACATCCCAGAGAAAGATATGTGGAAGGTAGCTTTTGAACCGGAATGCTGAGAAAGCATAGCTGTATGACAGGATATAAGAACAGGCATTGCAGATATGCACAGGTATTCACGACTCATCCACGTTACAGGATGACCGGTCAGATATGGAACTGGCTGGACATGAGCACCAACAAAGGTGGTACCGCGATCATATTCGCCCTTTGTATTCCGTATGGAATACGAAGGGCTTTTTTTAATTCATAGGAAATTATGTCCTGTGAATCAAAACCGCCTATCTATCAGAACTAAAAAAGGAGAACAGATTATGTGTCAGAATTGCAGTAAAGAATTAGCAAAGACCTACGATCCAAAAAGCATTGAAGACCGTTTATACAAAAAATGGGAAGACAACGGCTATTTCCACGCCGAAGTTGACCGCAGCAAAAAGCCGTTTACCATCGTGATGCCGCCGCCAAACATCACAGGACAGCTTCACATGGGACATGCTCTCGACAACACCATGCAGGATATTTTAACACGTTATAAGAGAATGCAGGGTTACAACGCATTATGGCAGCCGGGTACAGACCACGCTTCCATCGCAACAGAAGTGAAAGTAATCGAGAACCTGAAAAAACAGGGCATCGACAAGCGTGATCTTGGAAGAGAAGGATTCTTAGAAAAATGCTGGGAGTGGCGTGACGAGTACGGCAGCCGCATCATCAACCAGTTAAAGAAAATGGGATCTTCCGCAGACTGGGAGAGAGAGCGTTTTACGATGGACAAGGGCTGCTCTGAGGCAGTACTTGAGGTATTTGTAAAATTATATGAAAAAGGGCTGATCTACAAAGGTTCCCGTATCGTCAACTGGTGTCCGGTATGTAAGACTTCCATCTCAGATGCCGAGGTAGAGCACGAAGAGCAGGACGGATTCTTCTGGCACATCAACTATCCGGTTGTCGGCGAAGAGGGAAGATTTGTTGAGATCGCAACGACAAGACCGGAGACATTGTTTGGTGATACTGCAGTTGCAGTGAACCCGGACGACGACCGCTACAAAGACATCGTCGGAAAGATGTTAAAACTTCCGATGACAGACCGCGAGATCCCGGTGATCGCAGACGCTTATGTTGACAAAGAGTTCGGAACCGGATGTGTAAAGATCACACCGGCACATGACCCGAACGACTTTGAGGTTGGAAAACGTCACAACTTAGAGGAGATCACCGTCATCAACGACGATGCAACAATGAACCATTATGCCGGAAAATATGAGGGCATGGACCGCTACGAGTGCAGAAAAGCACTGGTGGAGGATCTTGAAAAACAGGGACTGCTTGTAAAAGTAGAGCCGCATTCCCACAACGTAGGAACCCATGACCGCTGCGGCACAACCGTTGAGCCGATGGTAAAACAGCAGTGGTTTGTAAAGATGGACGAACTGATCAAACCGGCTGTGGAAGCAGTGAAAAACGGAGACATCCAGTTACTTCCAAAACGTATGGAGAAAACATACTTTAACTGGACTGACAATATCCGTGACTGGTGTATTTCCAGACAGCTCTGGTGGGGACACCGCATCCCGGCTTATTACTGCCCGGACTGCGGTGAGATGGTGGTAGCAAAGACTGCACCGGAGAAATGTCCGAAATGTGGATGTGACCACATGGAGCAGGATCCGGATACCTTAGATACCTGGTTCTCATCCGCACTCTGGCCGTTCTCCACATTAGGCTGGCCGGATAAGACAGAAGATCTGGATTACTTCTATCCGACCGATGTACTTGTAACCGGATACGATATCATTTTCTTCTGGGTCATCCGTATGATTTTCTCCGGCTATGAGCAGATGGGCAAAGCACCGTTCCATACCGTATTGTTCCACGGACTGGTTCGTGATTCCCAGGGACGCAAGATGAGTAAATCTTTAGGAAACGGTATTGATCCGCTCGAAGTAATCGATAAATACGGCGCAGATGCACTCCGTCTGACACTGATCACCGGAAATGCACCGGGAAATGATATGCGTTTCTACTGGGAGCGTGTTGAGGCATCCAGAAACTTTGCCAACAAAGTATGGAATGCATCTCGTTTCATCATGATGAACCTTGAGGGAAGCGAGATCAAGGAGCCGTCACTGGATGAGTTAAAACCGGCAGATAAGTGGATCTTATCCAAGGTAAACACACTTGCAAAAGACGTGACAGAAAATATGGATAAGTACGAGATGGGAATCGCCGTACAGAAAGTTTATGATTTCATCTGGGATGAATTCTGTGACTGGTATATTGAGATCACTAAGACTCGTACTTATAATAAAGAAAATGATCCGGCATCTGCAAACGCAGCATTCTGGACATTAAAGACCGTACTGACAGAGGCATTAAAACTGCTTCATCCGTTCATGCCGTTTATCACAGAAGAGATTTTCTGTACACTGCATCCGGAAGAAGACACGATCATGCTTGCAAAATGGCCGGAGTACCGTGCCGACTGGAATTTCCCGGCAGAGGAAGAAATGTTAGAGCACTGCAAGGATCTGGTAAAAGGTGTCCGTAATGTGCGCACAGAGATGGATGTTCCGCCATCAAGAAAAGCGAAAATCTTTATTGTTGCTGAAGATGCCGCTTTGCGTGATTCCTTTGAGCTGACCAAAGAGGCTTATGCAAACCTTGCCGGAGCAAGTGAGGTCATGGTGCAGCAGGATAAGACAGGCATCGGGGAGGATGCAGTATCTGTTGTGATCCCTGGCGCTACACTGTATCTGCCATTAGAAGATCTGGTTGATTTCGAGAAAGAAAAAGAGCGTCTGTTAAAAGAGCAGGCACGTTTAGAGAAAGAGCTTGCACGTTCTAAGGGAATGCTTTCGAATGAAAAATTCTTAAGCAAAGCACCGGAAGCAAAAGTGCAGGAAGAGAAGGACAAACTTGCCGGATACGAACAGATGATGGAGCAGGTCAAAGAACGTTTGGCACAGATGTCAAAATAATTGCAAGATAATGAGCGCAAGAACGGCGAATTGTATCATGTGCTGATTTTGCACATGATATAATAAGACTGCCGAGCGAAGCTCGTGTAGATCATGATCATGAAGCATTGCTTCATGATATAATAAGAAGGAGCTATGCACGATGGGTATCATCTTTACTGGTCAGCCGGTAAAGTGGTGCTTGCCTTGTATAGCTCTTTTTGGTAAAATAGCACCAAAAAGGATGCGTTGTGTTAAAGAATTTACTTGAAAAAGCATAAAAATACTAGTATTATATAAGATAAGGAATATTCTACGTTACTATATATACATACATCAGAAAGAATTGGGGAGCACGCCTATGGTAACAGAAGAAAAACCAATCGTACGGATGACGGCAGATAGCATGGAAGCGTATGTTATGCTTATAACACCAGACGATGGGGGAGAATATACAATTGAATCATTGCAGAAAGCATTGGATGACAGAGGTGTCAAGTACGGAATAGATGAAGCAGCGTTGACGGAGCTGATTGATGAAAAAAAATATGGTGTGGAGACGTTAGTTGCGCAGGGAACAGAGCCGGTAGATGGAAAAGACGGTTATTATGATTACAATTTTAACTGCAACTTTGATAAAAAACCGTTGATGCGGCCGGATGGAACCGTGGATTACTGGTCTGTAAAGTCGATAGAGTCTGTGGTGCAGGATCAGGTGATCGCGGAGTACCATCCTTGTGTGGAGGGAATGGACGGCAAGACAGTCACTGGAAAGCCGATACCTGCAAAGCGGGGAAGAGAACAGCTTCCACTGAAAGGAAAAGGATTTGAACGCAAGGATGATAATACCTATGTTGCGCTGATGAGTGGTAAGATCGAGACACAGAATGACAGGGTTGTGATCCTTCCGGTACATGAATTGTCCGGCAATGCAGATCTTTCCAGTGGCAACATTGATTTTCATGGTGATGTTGTGATCCACGGAAGCGTGGAAAGCGGCGTTATAGTAAAAGCAAGCGGTACGATCACAGTGGATGGAATCGTCGAGGCATGTACTTTAGAGGCAGGGAAAGATATTATTTTAAGAAGTGGAATGCTCGGTGGAAATAAGGCATCAGTAAAGACAAAAGGCAGTATTACCGCAAAGTTTTTTGAATTTACCCGTATTGAATGTGCAGGCGATATCCGTGCAGATGTGTTAATGGATTGTCAGGTACAGTGCTTTGGAAAGATCATCATGAATGGAAAACGCGGAAGCATCATCGGTGGCCTTACACATGGAGTGTGTGGAATCGAGGTTACGACATTAGGAAATGATGCCGAGAAGAAGACCGTTATTATGGCTGGTGCAAGTCCGGAAGGATATGCAAAACTCAGACAGTTAGAAAAGACGATTCAGGAGTTGAGTCAGGGATTAGCACAGATTGAAGAGGGGCTGCGCAAGTTTGAAGAGCTGGAAAAAGCGCGTGGAGTCAGCTACAAAGACGATCCGAGGCGAGTGACATTGCTCCGTATCAAGATCCGTGATACTGCGACATTAGCACACAGCAAAGAAGAGGCAAAGCAGCTGCGCAATCTGATCGAGAGTGCGAGCGGTGCATGTGTTACCGTTTTGCGGGGGACTTATCCGGGAGCTGTGATCCAGATCGAGGATACCAAGCTGCTTGTACAGAATTATGTAAAAGCAGCTGAGTTTTACAAGCTGCAGGATAAGATCAAGACGAGAGAATGCTCATAAAACTGCTGTCGAATATGGCAGAAGTTTTACGAAAAACTTAATATAAATTTACTTGATTATTGTCACCACTATATTATAATATAGTGGTGATTCTTTTTGCCCTTAATTATGTGGTGGAGAGAAGAATCTTAAAATAGATGTTTGCCATAAACAAATGGCAGAAAAGGACAGGTCGATTATGATTAATTTTGAAGAAGAATTAAAGAATTTTAAACCGAGCTTAGAGGTAGAAGAGGCAGAACAGGCAATATATAATCATGAATTAACAGATATGACAGATGTTTTAAAAGAGATGATGCAGGAGTTAAAACATAATATGTAAGACATCTTTTGGAAAAGTCGAATGTAAATTCATGAAGTGAGGGAAAGAATGAAGTGCTATAATTGTGGAGCAAAGCTTGGAAGGGAAAATATCTGCCCTGAATGCGGCGTAAATGTAAAAATATATAAAAAAATTGTCATGGCATCCAATGAATATTACAATGATGCACTGGCAAAGGCGAGTGTCCGTGATCTTTCAGGAGCAATAGAAAGCTTGAAAACAAGCCTGAAATTCAATAAATTAAATATAGATGCAAGAAATCTGCTGGGACTCATCTACTTTGAGATGGGCGAAGTGGTGGAGGCATTGACAGAGTGGGTCATCAGTAAGAACTATCAGCCTGCTGAGAATGCCGCAAGCCGTTATCTGGATGAAATACAGAATAACAGATCAAGACTTGAGACAATCAATCAGACCATTAAAAAATACAATCAGGCGTTATTGTACTGCAGACAGGACAGCCGTGATCTTGCGATTATCCAGTTGAAAAAGGTACTGTCACTGAACCCGAAATTAGTCAGTGGACATCAGCTTTTAGCATTGCTCTATATTCAGGAGGGCAAATATGATCTTGCCAAGAAGTCTTTGCGCAACGCCGGAAAGATTGATGCAAATAACACGATCACACTTCGTTATTTAAAAGAAGTGAATGCAGGATTAAAGGAGAATACGCCGGGTAAGAAACAGAAGGAGGAACAGATTTCCTACCAGAGCGGCAATGAGACGATCATCCAGCCGAAGTATTTAAAGGACAATTCCGCAATGAGTACGATTCTTAATATGGTCATCGGTATCGCAATCGGTGCGGCAATTACCGGATTTCTGGTTGTACCGGGTGTGCGCCGTCAGGTGCAGAATGATGCCAAAGCGCAGGTGCTCGATGCGAATAACACTGTTTCGTCCAAGAATCAGGAGATCAGTACACTGCAGAAGCAGATTGATGATCTGACGAGCCAGATCACTGAGGTCAAGGACAGCGCAGAAGGTTCCGAGAATAAGATCAGCACATATGACCAGTTATTATCCGCATATGCATCCTATTCGGATGGAGATATTGAGGCAGCAGGCAATGCGCTTGGCAATGTCAATGAGGAATACTTAAGTGACAGCGCAAAGAGTGTTTATGAGACGATTAATGCGCAGGTCAATGCTGATTATCTGGAGTCCTTATATAATCAGGGATACAGCGATTATAACAGTCAGAAATTTGAGGAATCCATCACCAGCTTGCAAAAAGTTGTGGACATGGAGGAAACCTACAAAGATGGATATGCACTGTACTATTTAGCACAGGCTTACCGTAAGAATAATGATCTTGAAACGGCAAAGACTTACTATCAGAAGATCGTAGAACTGTATCCGGGTACAGAGCGCGCGGCGAATGCACAGAATTACATCAATATTGAAGAGTAAAAATCATTAAAAAAATTAAATAAAGATGATACAAAAGACGTCTAAGTGATATTAGACGTCTTTTTTTATTCATAGGGTATTGAAAGCAAAAGGTGACTTTTAAACCAATTAAAAAAGTAACAGGAAAGGAGCATTTATGGAAGAAAAGTATCAGTTAAAAGAAGGATGTCTGACGATACAGATGCCAAAAGAGTTAGATCATCATGAGGCGGGCAGGCTTAAGATGGAGGCAGATTTTCTGATCGGGGCATATCATGTCAGACGGCTTGTGTTTGATTTTCGGGAAACAGAGTTTATGGACAGTTCCGGGATCGGTGTGATCATTGGAAGATGCAAGAGCATGGGGTTTTCCGGCGGCGAAGTGGCAGCAACCAATATGAATGAGCGCGTAAAAAAGATTTTTATGGTGTCAGGCCTGCAAAAGCTGATCCGGGTCGATACGGTATAAAAATAGACACATGTAATTGGCTTGGAAATGGGCCAGGCAGGGAATATCCGCCAGGAAAAGATGAAATCAGCGAATTTACGCGAACAGTTGAAATAGACCAGACAAGGGAATGTCCGGTAAGAGAAATGGGATATGTGGGATTTTGGAAGAAAATAAGAATAAAAAGAGGAAATGGAGAATCGATATGCAGGCAGATCAGATTAATGAAAACGAAATGAAACTGGAATTTGATGCGCGGTCCGTGAATGAAGGATTTGCCAGAATGGCGGTGGCTGCGTTTGTGGCGGAATTAAACCCGACACTGGATGAGATTTCTGACATTAAGACAGCAGTTTCAGAGGCAGTAACAAATGCGATCATCCACGGGTATGACAGTCCGGAGGAGAAGGTGGAGGTGTCCTGTAAACTGTGCGGAAACCATGCAGAGATCACAGTGAAAGATCATGGTCACGGGATTGCGGATGTACAAAAAGCCATGGAACCTTTTTTTACGACGAGACCGGAACTGGAGCGTTCCGGCATGGGATTTGCTTTTATGGAAGCATTTATGGATGAAGTCGAGGTACATTCAGCACCCGGAAAAGGAACAACTGTTACGATGAAAAAAAAGATCGGTGCAGGGATGGGCGTCTGATATGGAGGGTTTTAAGGAACTGATGCAGCAGGCACATGGAGGAGATAAAGGTGCAAGGGATACGCTGATTGCAGGAAATCTGGGACTGGTACATACTATCGCAAACCGGTTTGAACACCGGGGACATGAGAGGGAAGAATTGTTTCAGATTGGATGTATTGGATTGATGAAGGCGGTTGATAAATTTGATCTCTCGTTAAATCTTGCATTTTCCACTTATGCAGTTCCGGTGATCATGGGGGAAATCCGCAGATTTTTAAGAGATGACGGTATGGTAAAAGTAAGCCGGACATTAAAAGAAAACGCTTATAAGGCAGGGAGGGCAAAGGAAGAACTGTGGGGGGAACTTGGAAGAGAACCGGGATTGCTTGAGATCGCAGAGCGGACAGGGTTGAGCAGCGGTGAGATCATTATGGCAATGGAGTCGGCAAGAGATGTGGAATCCATCTATCAGCCGGTCTATGAGAAAGACGGGGACGAGTTACTGATGGTCGATCAGTTGTGTGAAAAGGAAGAAAACGGAAGGGATGAACCGGAAAAAGAGGCAGTATTAAACCGGATGGTGATCGAGCAGCTCATGGAACCGCTGGATGAGCGGGAACAGAATCTCATCCGGTGCCGTTATTTTGAAAACAGGACACAGAGTGAAACGGCAAAAGAACTGGGAATGACACAGGTGCAGGTCAGCAGGCTTGAAAAAAAGATCCTGTTGTGTCTCAGAAAAAATTTAGGATTGTGTGATTCGTGATGTATCCGGTTGATTTTCCCAGATAAACATGTTAAATTTTATAAAATGCACAGGATTGTGTGCAGCAAAGCTGTGTAAAGTGGAAAACAGCATGAAAAAATAAGAATTTTATGAAAAATAAGACTTTTGTACAAAAGAGAGGATTGACATGAAATACGAAAATTACATATTTGATTTATATGGAACTCTGGTGGATATCCACACAGATGAAGAAAAAACGGAACTCTGGGAGAAACTGGCGCAGTTTTACGGTTATTATGGTGCGGTTTATACTGCAGAGGAACTGAAAAACGCGTATGCGTGCCTCACGGGGCAGAAAGAGGATGCATTGCGGCAGGAGATGGGATCTGATGCAGCCATGAAAAAAGACGATGCACATGAAGCACATCCAGAGATCGAGATCGAGGAGGTTTTTCTTGCATTGTTTCAGAAAAAAGGGGTACAGGCAGACATAGAACTTGCCATTCATGCTGGACAGTTTTTCCGGATCCTTTCCACAGAATATATCAGACTTTATGACGGGGCAAAGGAACTTCTTGCGGCATTGCGTGAAACAGGAAAAAAAGTATATCTGCTTTCGAATGCACAGCGTATTTTTACGGCGTATGAATTGAAACTTTTGGGACTGGAGCCTTATTTTGATGATATCTTTCTGTCATCCTCGTGCAAAGTGAAAAAGCCGGATACGCGTTTCTTTCATCTTTTGCTGGATAAACATCACATTTTGCCGGAAGAGAGTATTATGATCGGAAACGATGCGGTCAGTGATATCAAAGGAGCAAAAGAGGTCGGACTGCATACATTCTACATTCATTCAAATATTTCACCGGACACAGAGAAGAAACCGGACGCAGATCATGTGCTGATGCAGATGGATCTGGCAAAAGTGCGGCAGATCCTGATTTCTGATTAATGTGACAGAAAAAAATGCCGATACATTTATAAAGGAATCGATTTTCACGGATGCAATAAATGGGGAATGAGTTTATGAATTTATCGATCAATGCAAACGGTTTTTCAAATGTACAGAATACAGCGGCAGGGCACAAAGCAGAGCAGGCAAATAAACAGGGAAAAAGCGCATTTTTTGAGGGAAGTCCGGTACTGACAACAAAAAATCAGATCGAACAGCGAAAAAAGATGGCACAGAAAAGTGCCTTAAAACTGGTGAAAGATGCGTGGGATAACGACCAGGCTGTGGAAAAAACGGTCGCATCGCAAAGACAACGCTATGCGGAATTAGACGCACAGCGGACGGAGGCAAAGAAGGCACTTGCCGGTTATGAAGACCAGGAAAAAACATTGAAGGAACAGTGCAACGTAGCAGATGATTCCAAAGAACAGCAGGATTTAAACCTGTTGGAAAAGAGACAGGAATACAGGCGCGGTGTGGGTGAGAAACTGACTAGGGATGAGTGGAAAAAGTTAAATGAGATCGATAAGCAGCCACTCACAGAGTACCAGAAACGGGCACTTGAGATCCATGCCCAGGCGGTAGAAGAAAAGGTTACGATCCGCGATACAACCAGTGGAATGCAGGCTGCCGTCGGCAATGTGAAGCGTATTATGATCGAAAAATTAAAGACGCATGGAATGGTGGATGCGAAAAATGCTGCCGATGTTATCATGGATGCTGCAAACGATGATGTGGTCTCCATGCTTGTCTCTGATGTGAAAGATGGCATTGATGAGAAGATGGAAGAGGCAAAAGAGGATGCAAAGGATGTCGCAGACGAAAAAGAAAAGCGTCAGGAACGTTTAGATGCCTTAGAGGAAAAACGTGCGGTAGAAAAAGCTCTGATCGAGGGCACCAAAGAGGCTGTGGACCGTGCAAAGGAAAAACAGCAGAGACATGAGGCACCGGATATGAAGTTAGATGAGATGCTGACACTCACGACAGATCATAAGCAGATGAACGGTGTGGAGCAGGGACTTGATGACATTAAAAGCAGCATGAAGGTTTTAGAGGCAGATTTAAAAGGAATCAAGGTTGACAAGGAGGTCTAGTACCGGTTATGGCAAAATACGAAAAAACAGAACGTCTCGAAAAAGTACCGATGGAGTATTTGTGGGAGGGACTTGTTTTATCAGATAATCTTTACAATTATAATGGAAGCGTACTTTTAGTGCCAAGCGGAGAAGTTATCACGAAAAGCAAACTTGATAAACTGATCAATTTCAGTGATGGCAACAATTATATTACAACATTCCGCGGATCTTATGAGTATATCATGAAGGGAAAAGACCGTCCGGCTGAAATACAGCAGAAAATGTTGGAAAACAGGACCGGGTATACAGAACTGCGCAAAGGCATCGACCATGTGCTTCAGATGAGTAAAAATGCGATGTTTGTCAATCATGCTGAAGTGGAAGGCATGATGGAGAAAGTATATGGCAGAATGGTATCCGTGGATGCCGGGGAGATTTTCCAGTGTATTACCGTGCCAAGACCGGTTGACGAGGCATTACAGAGACATTCCCTAAACGTTGCACTTTTAAACGGGATCATGGGACAGTGGTTAGGACTCGATGAAAAAGATATCCGGAGTCTGATTTTAACAGGTGTGCTTCATGATATCGGAAAGACGAAGATCCCGGAAGAAATATTAAATGCACCGCGGAAACTGACACCGGAAGAATTTGAGGTTATGAAAAGACATCCGCTATATTCTTTTGAACTGCTTGGGGATGATATCAGCGAGGATGTACGCTATGCGGTACGCTGGCATCATGAAAAGCTGGATGGAAAAGGTTATCCGGACGGCTTAAAGGCAGAATCTATTTCTTATTTTGCAAGGATCACAACGATTTCTGATATTTATGATGCGATGCTTTCTGCACGCAGTTACAAAAAAGAGAAGATTCCGTTTGATGTACTGCAATGGTTTGTAACCGAGGGCAGCAAAGGAATTGACCAGAATCTTCTCAATATATTTATCAAAAATATGGTAAAAGTATACAGACAACAGCAGGTCATCATGTCAGACGGCAGGGAAGGGTGCGTGGAATATATCCCATTAAACGATATGGATCATCCGGTCGTTTCTGTCGGAGAAGAAGTGAGACAGGTGGATGAAGACTGGTACTGCGTACATATGGTTTAAGATTCTAAAGGATTTTCGCAGAGGGTAAAATGATTGCGCTCCGTTGTAAGGAGACCCTCCCGCTGCATTTTTGAGAGTTCTGCAGAAAGTGCACTGCGGTCTACATTCAGGTAGTCTGCGAGCTGCTGTCTGTTAAACGGAATTGTAAAATCAAGACTGTTTGCGGCAGCAGACTGCGCAGACAGATAAGAGAGCAGCCGCCCGCGGATTGACTTTGGTGTGGTGTGGAAGATTCTGCGCGAAAGCAGCAGATTTTTCCGTGCCGAAATAAAAAACAAATTGTGGATCAGGCGGTTGTGATGTGTGCAGCTGTTTGTGCAGGTGGTAAGCAGCCGTCCTATATTTAAAAATAACACTTCGGTCTTTGCAGCCGCAGAGACCACATTGACCATCAGAGGTTCTTTTGACAGACTCGCATAAGTTTCGGCGAAGAAAAAGCCGGGAGTTATGTCATCTAGTACACTGTGATTTCCCCAGACATCATCACTTTCAATCTGAACATTTCCGGAGAGCACCAGTCCCATCGAATGTACGCATTCTCCGGCATGATAGATGATCTCACCTTTTCCGTAGCTTCTTGTGACTGCACCGAGGCAGGAGAGCATTTCTTTGATTTCTTCCGGCGATTCGCCCGAAAACAGCATTGTCTGACTTAAAAACTGATAATCCATAAAAGAAAACCTTCTTTTTTCAAAAATTTTTAAAAATGTTGTTATGACAACATACTTTTGAAAAAAATTCTAGTATAGTGTACGAGTAATGTCAAGGGCACAGATGACAGGATGAGTAGCCTGAATCTGTGAACAGTAACCTGTGAACAGAACGAAAGAAAAAGAAAATGGAAGCGGAAAACAGGAGGAATTCATATGGTACGCAGAGTGATCCAGATAGACGAAGAAAAATGTAACGGTTGTGGAATTTGTGCGGAGGCATGCCACGAGGGCGCGATCGGCATTGTGGACGGATAAGCAAAACTGCTCCGTGATGATTACTGTGACGGACTTGGCGACTGTCTGCCAAACTGTCCGGTCGGAGCGATCTCTTTTATCGAGCGTGAGGCAGCAGCTTATGATGAGGCAGCCGTACAGGAAAATAAAAAGAAAAAAATGCAGGCGATGGGACAGGCACCGGTTGGCGGATGCCCGGGTTCAAGAATGCGCCAGCTTGAAAGAAAACCTGCAGAAGAAAATCAGAATGCAGGTTCACCGGTCAGCTCCCAATTGCGTCAGTGGCCGGTACAGATCAAACTTGCACCGGTCAATGCGCCTTATTTTGACGGGGCAAAACTTCTGATCGCAGCAGACTGTACCGCATACGCATACGGCAGTTTCCACCAGGATTTTATCCGTGGAAAAGTGACACTGATCGGATGCCCGAAATTAGATGACGTGGATTACAGTGAGAAGCTGACGGAGATCATCAGAAATAATGATATCAAGAGCGTGACGGTCGTTCGAATGGAAGTGCCTTGCTGTGGCGGACTGGAACATGCAGCAGTGACCGCATTAAAGAACAGTGGAAAATTCATTCCATGGAATGTTGTAACGATCTCAATTGACGGAAAAATTTTAGATTAAAAAGAAGGATAGTAGAAGGGAGAATCATATGTTTTGTTTTCAGTGTGAGCAGACAGCGGGATGCAGTGGATGTACAGGGGCAGCCGGCGTGTGTGGAAAGAAAAGCGTGACAGCGGATTTACAGGATGAACTGACAGGAGCACTTGTGGGACTTGCACATGCCTGCATGAATAATCCAAAGACAGAGCAGACAGACCGCATTATAATAGAAGGTTTATTCACAACGATCACGAATGTGAATTTTAATGATGAGACACTGCGTGAGATGATCGCCCGTGTCCGGGAAGAAAAAGGAAGAGTGGTGCCGGGATGTGCAGCCTGCATGTCACCGTGCGGCAATACCAGCGATTATGATATGAAGCGGATGTGGGAGGCAGATGAGGATATCCGTTCCTTAAAATCCCTGATCTTATTCGGAATCCGCGGTATGGCAGCATACGCTTATCATGCCATGGTACTCGGCTATACAAATGAGGAAGTAAACGACTTTTTCTACCGTGCATTATTTGCAGTCGGAGAGGATTTCGAGATGGAAGATCTGCTTCCACTCGTGCTTGAGACAGGAAAAGTAAACCTTACCTGCATGGAAATGTTAGACCGTGCCAACACAGAAACTTTTGGAACCCCGGTACCGACGGAAGTTCCTCTGATGGTGGAAAAGGGACCGTTTATCGTCATTACCGGTCATGACCTTTATGACTTAAAACTGTTGTTAGAGCAGACAAAAGATAAGGGAATCAACATTTATACCCACGGCGAGATGCTGCCGGCACATGCCTACCCGGAATTAAAGAAATACCCACATTTAAAAGGCAACTTTGGTACTGCATGGCAGAATCAGCAGAAGGAGTTTGCAAATATCCCTGCACCGGTTCTTTATACGACAAACTGTCTGATGCCGGTCAAAGAGAGTTATGCGGACCGCGTGTTTACAACGGAGGTAGTATCTTATCCTGAAATGGTTCACATTGGAGAGGATAAGGATTTTACACCGGTCATCAAAAAAGCGTTAGAGCTTGGCGGTTACAAAGAGGATACTGCATTTACCGGAATCAACGGTGGAACAAAGGTCATGACAGGATTTGGACACGGAACGGTACTCGGCGTGGCAGATCAGGTGATCGCAGCCGTAAAATCCGGTGATATCCGCCATTTCTTCCTGGTAGGAGGCTGTGATGGCGCCCGTGTGGGAAGAAATTATTATACAGAGTTTGTAAAACAGACGCCAAAGGATACCATGATCTTAACACTTGCATGTGGAAAATACCGTTTCAATGATCTTGACCTTGGAACGATCGGTGGACTGCCGAGAATCCTTGATATGGGACAGTGCAACGATGCCTACAGTGCGATCCGTGTCGCAGTGGCACTTGCGGAGGCATTTGACTGTGGCGTGAATGAGCTGCCGCTTTCCATGGTGCTTTCCTGGTACGAACAGAAAGCAGTCTGCATTTTATTGACACTGCTCCACCTTGGTATCAAAAATATAAAGCTGGGACCGACACTGCCGGCATTTATTTCACCAAATATCCTGAATTATCTGGTAGAAAATTATGGAATCGCACCGATTACGACACCGGAAGCAGATTTAGCAGAGATCCTTGGATAAATCAATAAAATGAATGTTTTGGGTTCCTTTCTGTCGCCCTGAATGAGAAAAGGGGGTGTGAAAAATGATTTTTTATTTTTCATACTTCCTTTTTCTGGTTAAATGAAAAAATATACTGTATATTGTCGAATTTTGAGTTATAATAGATAATAAGTTTGTATTCAGGCTTGTCAGGAATGAGAATATTGTTTTTATAAAAAAGCACGAAATGGGGAATGGTATGGAAAGAATCTGGAATTTTTTTGAAAATATGAATGAATATGTTTATGTTGCAGATGCGGATACCCATGAACTGGTTTATATGAATAAAAAGATGAGAGATACTTATGGGATACATTCAAAAGAAGAACTTGCCGGCAAAAAATGTTATGAATTGCTTCAGAATTCAAGCCTGCCCTGTACGATCTGCAATAATGATGAACTGCAGGAAGGACAGTTTAAGGAGTGGCGGTATTTTAACCCGCTTTTAAATAAATACTTTAAAATTAAGGATACTGTTGTGGAGGACAATGGCAGACGATATAGAATAGAGATTGCTCTGAATATAAGTTCTCAGGAACATCAGAAAAATGTGGTACGCCGCTACGAAAAACTGGAAAAAATCGTTAATGAGGGACTGCGTCTTGCCCTTGGAACATCTTCTGCGGATAAATCGCTGGACATCATTCTGGAATATATAGGAAAGGCATTAGATGGAGAGAGAACATATATTTTTGAGCATAATGAGAATGGGTACGATGACAACACTTACGAGTGGGTTGCAAATGGAATCAAGCCGGAGAAAGATAATTTACAGAACCTTCCACCAGAATTATGTGCCAACTGGTATCGGAATTTTCAAGAAGATAAAAACATTGTAATTGAAAATCTGGAGAACATCAGAGAGGAAGATTCGGAACAGTATAAGAATCTGAAACGTCAGGATATCCATTCACTGGTGGTTGTTCCACTTTATTGGGAGAAAAAGATCATTGGATTTTACGGAGTGGATAATCCACCGGCAGAATCATTAGATTATGTTTCCGATATGCTTCATATCATGGGATCTTTTATTGTTTCCTCCATTCGGAGAAGAAATCTGCTCCGTCAGTTAGAACGCATGAGTTATCGTGACCAGCTCACTCAGTTTGGCAATCGTTATGCGGTCGACTGGTTTGTGGAGCATGAGTGGAATGGGGAACAGATCGGTGTAGTGTACTGCGATATCACAGGGTTGAAAAAGGTCAATGATGAGCAGGGGCATGAAGCCGGAGACCGGTTGATCATCAGGGCATGTGAGTGCTTAGCGGGTGTATTTAAGGGGTATGGTCTGTATCGGATCGGCGGCGATGAATTTTTAGTACTTTGTCTTGGAATTGAGGAAAAAGACCTGAGGGAACACGTTGAGAAACTGCGCATGGATATGAAAGAACATCAGGTTACGATGGCGGTTGGCATGATATGGAAAGAACACGGTCCTAAGGATATTGATCTGCTTTTAAACGAATCGGAGCGCCTGATGTATGAGGATAAAGACAGGTATTATAAGGAACACGGACTGAAACGGCGCAGATAAATCCTTGTATTGCAGAATTAAATGTTATATTTCCTTCATGCTGGTCTCTTTCTGTTTATTCCCGGTAAATCTGTGCAAACCGGAAATTTCTGATGAATAACATGGTGCAGGATCGTTTTCGATTATTATATTTTACTGTGAGATTGTGATATTAGCAATAGTGAAATGGGGCAGAGAAGAGTTGAAAAGGCAGACGGATAAGAAACAAAGATAAAATAGTAAAAATAGAATAGAACAAAGAAAGAATATGGAGATAAAACAGAAAGGAATAAACAATGAATGTAAATCCTA
>ENA-ORIC01000546-ORIC01000546.1-human-gut-metagenome-genome-assembly--contig:-NODE-546-length-47238-cov-68.180531_pt1 | contig 47238 bp, 34 predicted proteins | sample MGYA00243023_ERZ508732 | MGnify/ENA primary metagenome ERZ508732 (study PRJEB26277, sample SAMN04329767) | human gut metagenome | biome: human-associated habitat | host: Homo sapiens | place: USA... | reverse complement strand
CGGTTTTGACGTCACGATCAAGGATTGGGGTAAACCTGAGGATATTGATATGGAACTGTAGAAATAGTAAAAGAGTAATAATAGATTAGTTTAATTTAAAAATTAAAACCGATATGAATAAGAAATTTTTTATGGGTATTGCTGCAATGGCAGCGTTAACATTGGTAAGTTGTTCAAGCGATGACTTGGATAGTGTTTCAGACAATTCTTCTAAGAACGAGGCTATCAGCTTTGATGGCTATTTGGGAAGAAGTGCAGTTGCTGTAAATGGTTCACGTGGTAGCGAGGTGAAGATAGATCAGCTTAAGACTGGTGGTTTTGGTGTGTTTGGTAACTATAGCAAAGAAACTACAACTGCTTATGGTAATAGCTTGTTTGATAACCAGCAGGTAACTTATGATAATGATAAATCAAAGTGGACATATTCTCCTCTTAAGTTTTGGCCATCAGATGGTCATATTGATTTCTTGGCGTATGCTCCTTATGTAAAAAACACAACGTTAACTGAAGGTTCTAAGATTAATAATTTTACTGTATCAAAAACAATTGCTGACCAGACAGATTTGTTGTGGACTAATGCTACGAGTTCGATATCAGCAAATATCACTAGTGCAAAAGAGAAAGTGAAATTTCAATTTCATCATGCTTTGTCTAGACTTGGTTATACTGTAAAGTTAACTGGAGATTATTCTTCTGATGATGTAACTTTTACATTGAAAAAGATAACATTGGCAGGATCTTCTACTGATGCAACAAAGGGTGCTTTCTATACATCGGGAACTATAGATTTGTCTAAGCCAAATAAAAATGGAGATCTTTGGTCAAATCAAGTTGGCAAACAGAAATTTGATTGGTTCTCTGGAGAATATAAGGTAACTAGTTCAACTGCATCTCATCCTGATAAAGTTGATAAAGGTAACAGAGACCAGAATGAAGATTATTTGTTTGTAATTCCACAGGATTTCTCTAAAACAGAAGATGGTGCTGATAAACTTTATGTTATCGTAGAGTACGATGTAACCTATAATAGTGGTACAAAGACAACAATAACAAATAAGGTTTATAAGCAAATTACACAGAAATTCTTGCAGGGTACGGCATATAAGCTTAACTTGACCCTTGGTCTTCCAATCGAATTCGATGTTGCTGTTACTGGTGATATTAATGCTGGTGTTGATGGTTGGGGAACAGATGAAAATATCAATATCGGTTCCAATGACAATCCTTGGGAGAGATAAAAATAATGAATTTAAATTATCATAAGATGAAGTTTCTTCGTTTAGCCTTTTATGTTTTGGTAGCACAGCTGGTATTATCTGGCTGTGCCGGCGAAGCTGTGGAAGAAACTTCATCTTCTTCAGCTTCTGAAATCAACTTTGATGCTTATGTAGGTCGGGATGCTTCAACCCGTTCTGATGTAACCGATATTGATTTTCTCAAAAGTGGGGAATGGAACGCCGGATTTGGTGTCTTTGCAAGATACGGCAATACTCATCTGATGGATACTGAACACGTAACCTGGAGAAAAGATCATTGGGGATATGACCATATCCGATTTTGGCCAAGTAGTGGAAAAGTGGATTTCTATGCCTTTGCGCCTTATAGTGAACAAGTAAAAATGGGCGGCCTACCTGATAGTCTGGTCAACCAAGCTGATAGTAATAGTCCAAATACTTATATAGATTTTCCTTCTAATTGGTCTCCTATAGATTTGATATGGTCCAAACAACCAGATCAAACTGCACCAACATCTCCTGATAGTAAAGTGACATTTCAATTTAAGCATGCTTTGGCTCGTTTGAGCTTTGATATCACAGCTCCGAATTTAGAAGATGGTACAGTTATAAAAGTTCAAAGGGTGAGACTATATGGCGTCTCAGACTTTAAAGGCGTCTTTGTTATGGAGGGCTATCTGAATCTTAATACGGGAGCTTGGATTCTCGCCGATAATGGTGTTAAATGGCATTATACTTGGACACCAGAAGGCAAAAAAGCTGACATACCAAATAACGATAACGGTAAAAAAGATAGTATCGTATATAAGTTAAGTGACCCTCCTGAGTTACCCAATCTAAAAAATAAAGTAACAAATGATGGCGATTCTTATATCTTTATAATCCCTCAGACGAAGACCGAACCGTTTCATCTAGCGATAACTTATACGGTACAGCAGGGAGATTTTAAGGAAACGGTGACGGTAAAGAAAAATCTGCTAGATGTTCTTGATAAGTCAGGAGCTCCTAATCCGTCTTTTACGTTTGAAAAAGGAAAAGCGTATGTCTTTCATTTGAAACTTTCACTTGATCCTGTCGATTTCAGCGTAACGGTTGATGGCAAGAAGAGGGATGAGGTGACAGGTGAAATAACGATTTAATAAGGATAATCTGGAATATGAAGCGGAATATTTATAGTAAGTTATGGGTGATTTTCTTTGTCTTGATGGGTGCAGCCTGTACCAATCAAGTGGAGGATGCTATTCCTGTATCTGGTCAGCCTATTGGGTTTTCTGTGCAATCAGATTGGAAGGAAATTCACAATTCTCGCTCGAATGATAAAACGCAATTTATCGGAGGTGACGAGATTCAGATTTTCGGTTTTCATAAACCTTCTAAAGATGCGGTTGAGAATGTTCAGTTTATGTATCAGGAAGGCGATCCGACGACAGGTCAGAAAGTAACCTATGATAATGGGAACTGGAATTATTCACCCAAGCGTTTCTGGCCTAAAAAGGGAGTGCTAGATTTTTTTGCCAGTTATCCATACAACTCTGTTCACTATGACGTAGGAAATAAGAGGATGACTTATAACAATAATTTGACACAAGATCTGTTGTATGGCTTAGCTACCAATCGTGATTGTGCAAGTAAAAAAACCGTATCGATCTGGATGGTGCATGCCTTGGCTAAGGTGAGAATTATTTTAGACGAGTCTTTGGGTGATATCGGACAAGTTACAGTCTCGGGTTACAAAACTGGCCATTTCTCTCCAATTAACAATGGAGTCCCTGCTTGGGAAATTGATAATGTTAACACGCATATTTATGCTGACTTTCGTAAATATGAAGGTAAAGTAGACGAAGAACTGAAGAATAATAATTCTGTTACCGTATTTATCTTGCCGGATAAGATTACGGGACTCAAGATGTGGAATTCTGTTGAACAAGAGATTGATGCTTCTGAAGAAATAAAGAAGCATACGTTTTTAGCAGGAAAGGTATATAATCTCACGATATCAAAATCAAATGGAGTACGGAAGAAAAATACAAATAGCCGTTCTATAGCAATGTCTGTTCGTTGTGTTTCGGAATAGCGAAAAAATATCGACCTGTACGGTTGAAATTACCCAATACGCCCTGAACCAACGGTCACCGGCCGAAGGGAATTGAAAATCGCTGGCCGAAGGGTAAAGCAAAGGTAAAGGGCAGAGAGGGTGTGTCATAAGGACTTATGACACACCCTTTTTTTCTTTATGCCCCCGGCTCGCCCAGGTATTCGAAGATGGTGAATACCTGGCGGGGAGGGAAATACTGGCTATGCTCCTGGTAGCCTAAACGTTGCAGCTCGTTCCAGAGGGGCTCACAACGCTTAATCCATCCCATGATATGACGGCGCGCTGTCGCCCCGTCGGTTGTGTCGGGAAAATAGAGCAGACCCAGCTCGGTCTTGCTGTACATACGTTGGGGATAATTCATAAGCTTTATATTTTTTACAATCCTTCTACACCATGATCCTTAAAGAAACCTATCATCGCTGTGGTCATATAGCCACCCATGTTCATCTTCTTGTTCGAACGCCTGCAGTTGGCTATGTAATAATCCTTTCGCATGAAGAAGTCCTCCAGGTCGCCAATCATATCTAACCTGAGATAGCCGCTCAGCTGGTCAGCCTTCTTCTCGCTCACATCATAATTGTATTGCAGCCGGAGTTTCAGTTTGCTCCGCTGTCCTCTCAGTTCGCTGCTCACTTCTGCACCCTCCGCAGTTTCGCCAGAAGTGCGACGGTCGTGCAGGGTAAAGGTGATGTGTTCGGGCAGGTGATGCTTCTCTTTTTTACCCTCCTCCAGAAAGAAAGGCTTATAGGTAAGATACTGGTCGATGATGTGGTTCTGGTAAAGGCGCTTGAGGTCTTTGCAGGCAAAAGTCAGACATTTGTTGTCCAGTGCCGACCAGGTCTTGTAGTAATCTTCCCTGCCATGCATCAGTTGCTGGATATGCGCCGTTTTGCAGATGGTGAATCCCTTTGCGCCCCAGCAATTCATGATGATATATAACTTGATGCTCGATGCGCTGCGGCATTGGTTGATGGCATTGAGGTCGATACGGCTGACTCCCTTGTCGAAACTGTAGAAAAACCGTATCACGTTGTTGTCGAAGCGGAATTTTACCATCCAGTTCTTGTGCCGGTCTTGGTATATCTCACTCTTAAACAGGCATGCAAATTTCCGGTATAATGTCTGTTTTTCCAGCTTAAACGGCAGCAGGATGGGCTGGGATTCTATACGCTTGATGGCATCGCGCAATTGCGGATAATGATGAGCACCATAAGGAAACTCCGACAGTTTCATGATGACATCGGTGTGGTCTGCAGCTCTCTGTTCTGCGGTGAAGCCATTAAAAGTCTGTGAAGTTACCTGATAAGGGATAACATAGCCCAAGATGGCTTTCTGGGCATGCTTGATAATCTGCAGAACGATTTTGAGTTCTAGCACAGAATAGTTCTGGTAAGACAATCCCTGTACGCCAAGGATGGCTATCAGTTGTTTCTCTTGTTGGTTTGTCTGAGGGAAGGCCTGCTGCCCGCCCGGATGCTGTTGATTAAATTGTTCCATTGTAGGTTTCTTTTAAAATTGTTAATGGCCTACCGATTGGGGCAAGTCTTGTTGTTGTTTATTGAAAACCGGCATGGAATTGGAGTAAGGATAACCTCGCAAGATTAATGAACAATCACAAAGGAAAGTTTTCCACCATCGCTCTTGCTATCAAAAGACCTTACTTCGCATCCATGCCGATAAATTTTCATCAAATTTATCAGGCATAGAATGCCCTGTAAGGATTACCTTTTGATCACTCACTTTTCAGGGTGGAAAATCCTACTCAATGAGCTATGTTCTAATCCTTAACCGAAAGCATTTCCCGGTGTCCTTCATCGGGAGGAGAATCGCATTCTCCGCGCTTTCATGTTGCAAAAGTAATATTAATTTCAGACTTATGCAAATTTTTGAAGAGAAAAAATGCATTTTAAAAGCTGAAATGTTGAAAAAAAATCTTTTTCCTCCCGTATTACGTATAGTGTAAAAGATGTAAATGTATATATATAATATACTTGGTATAGTATAGGGAAGAAAAATCTGCACCTAACTGTCTGATATTCAGTAATATATATATTTAAGATTCTCCCTGGTAGTCATTCGGGCATATCAGAAAACTCATGATTGTCCCTGATGGTACCTGTTATTGTCCCTGATGGTACCCTCAGAAAGGCTAATTCTCCCTGGTAGTCATTGAGCACTCAAATGAGGTAAACAAACGATGTACTTCCGTTTACCAACTGATGTGGCTGAACTGGGTTAAGGATATGGCTGCGTTGGGTTAAGGATTCGACTGTATCGGGTTGCGCAGACGACTGCATCGGGTTAAGGATTCGACTGAACTGGGTTACACAGACGGCTGCATCGGGTTAAGGATTCGACTGAACTGAGTTACGCAGACGGCTGTACTCGCTGATTGAGCCACTTGAGTAGTCTGATTGAGCCACTTGAATAAGCTGACTGAACCACTTGAATAATCTGCTCATACTCCGATTTTATTTAACAAGTTAGGGCGCATCCAATCCGGATGCGCCCTTTTTCTTTGTCGACATATTTCTTTCATTCAACACTCAACACTTAACATTAAACTATCCCAATACAACATTGGCAGGAACGCCGAGGTTGTGGTATATGTTTCTTGCAACATCAAAATTAATTGCACGACGTCCATGGAGAATATCACTTAATGCGGTTGTTGACACGCCTATAGCTTTTGCAGCCTCCTTTTGCTTGTAGCCTTTTTGGCGAAAAGCAACTTTGATGGCAGCTATGAGTGAAGGCTTAACTCGCCATGGATGGGGATCAACTTCGCATTCCCAATCGTAAGCAGCTTCGCTGAGGACCTTTAATTCTTCCTTTTCTACTTCGCTGAGAAAGTCCATGCCGCCCAATTGGGTGCCCTTTGCAAGCAGAGCCTCCATTCGCTCTTCAATTTCATTATATGTTTTTTCGTCTTTAATAGTCATAGTTATATATTTTTAATGTTTCCTTGCAAAATCTTTCAGCAATTTGAACTTTAATATCTTCATAATCGTTTATTTTTGCTGCAAAAATAGCGAAAAGTTCTCGATACAGAGAACTTTTCGCAAGAAAAGAAATAAATGTTTGCAATATTTAACTTATACGTACAGAAAACTCTTGCAGATATGAAAATAAAACCGTAACTTTGCGCTATAGAATTTTAAAACAGATGGTTATGAAGTACTTAGATCCTAAGGCAGACCTTACGTTCAAGAAGATATTCGGCAATCATCCTAAAAGACTGATCAGTCTTCTGAACGCCCTCCTGCCACTCAGCGAAGAAGAGCAGATACACGAGATAAAGTATCTGCCTACAGAACTTGTGCCTCAGCTCGAAGGGGGCAAGAACACCATAGTGGATGTACTCTGCACCGATGTCAGAGGCAGGAAGTTCTGCGTGGAAATGCAGATGGAATGGTCCGACGCTTTCCAGCAGCGAGTACTGTTCAATGCATCCAAGCTCTATGTGAGTCAGGCTAAAAAGGGAGGAAAATACAGCGAACTGCAACCAGTATATTCTCTCAACCTGATAAATGATATCTTTGCGCATGATACTCCAGATTTCATCCACAACTACCGCATCGTGCACGATAAGGACAGCAATAAGATCATCGAAGGCTTGCATTTTACCTTCATTGAACTCCCTAAGTTCACTCCACATTCCATTGCCGATAAGCGCATGATGGTCTTGTGGCTCCGTTTCCTGACAGAAATAAATTCCAATACGAAGGATATTCCTGCCGACCTGCTCAATGACCCAGAGATTGGAAAAGCCGTAGAAGATCTTGAAGTTTCCAGTTTTACAGATGCCGAGCTCAGAGCCTATGATAAATTCTGGGATTCGGTAAGTGTTGAAAGAACCCTTCTGGATGACAGATACCAGAAAGGAATGGAAGAAGGTATGGAAAAAGGCATGGAGAAAGGCATGGAGAAAGGTAGAGCTGAAGGCATAGAAGAAGGCATGAACCAGCGAAGCCTTGAAATTGCCAGGAAGATGCTGGCAAAGGGTATGGATGAAGCGTCTATCATGGATATGACGGGGCTGACGGCAGAGGCGATAAAGCTGCTGAAAGTGGAGATGTAGATTACGAATGTCTCTTTCAGATGCTGGCTCCATCCAAGAGTTTCCGGTATTTAGCTACAGCATCCGAAATCTCGCTTATTTTGATAAATTCATCGGCTGAATGGGAGCGGGAGGATTCGCCCGGACCCAGTTTGAACGAAGGGAAGTGCATCAGAGCCTGGTCGCTGAGGGTAGGACTGCCGAATGGCTTCATGCCCATGGCTACACATTTCCTGATAAGAGGATGCGCCGGGTCGATGCGGGATGACTTCAGACGGAAACTGTGCGCCTTCACCTCGCTCTTCAGGTGCTGGCAGATAAACTTGTAAACCTCCTCGTTGTCATAGAACTCGTTGGTGCGGATATCCACAAGCATCGTACACTTATCCGGAATCACATTGTGCTGGGTTCCGGCATTCACTACGGTAAGCGTCATCTTGGTAGGTCCCAGGAACTCGCTTACCTTCTCAAACTTATAGTCACGAATCCATCGCATATCATCCAATGCCTCGTAGATAGCGTTTACTCCCTCGTTGCGGGCAGCATGACCGCTCTTTCCGTGAGCAATCACATCCAGCACCATCAGTCCCTTTTCGGCAACAGCCGGGTTCATGCCGGTAGGCTCACCTACGATGGCAAGGTCGATATGCGGAAGCAAAGGCAGGGCACGGGTGATGCCATTCTTTCCCGACACCTCTTCTTCGGCGGATGCCAGATAGATAAGATTATACTGCTGAGGCTTTGCGGTCAGCATTCTGAATATCTGGAGGAGTGAACAGAGTCCGCCGCCGCAATCGTTGCTGCCCAAACCATAAAGTACACCCTCTTCAACATCCGGTGAAAACGGGTTGCGTGTCCATGAAGCCACAGGCTTCACGGTATCGATGTGAGCGTTGAGCAGCAGGGTAGGTCGGCTCTCATCGTAATGAGGGTCGATAATCCAGATGTTGTTCGCCTCACGATGAGGTTCGAAACCATATTTGCGGATGGTCTGCTCCATGATGTCGGCAGCATCCTTCTCGTTTCTGCTTACAGATGGGGTGGTGATAAGCTTTTTCAGCAAATCCACGGCATCGCTTACATATTCTTCTTGTGTCATCATAATCTCCCTATTCTTTGATTTTTTTGCAAAGATACGAAAAAAAGAGCAGATAAAGTGGAAAAAATATCTTTTTATTTTGTGTTCTTGACAAATTCTATTATCTTTGCATCAGAATATAAATATAAGCTTATGCAGATTAATAGTCATCTTTCGGTACTGGTACATAATCTCGCCAAGAAATGGGGAGAGAAAACTGCTTTAACTTTCAGAAAGTTTGGCAGCGACCAGTGGCAATCGGTTTCATTCAACCTCTTTTCCTTAAGAGTGAAACAAGTGAGCAATGCCCTCCTGAATCTTGGGGCTAAACCTCTTGACAAAATCGCTGTCTTCTCGCAGAACTGTGTGCATTATCTGTACACCGACTTCGGTGCGTATGGTATCAGGGTTACCTCTGTGCCTTTCTATGCCAACAGCAGCGAGCAGCAGATTCAATATATGATTAATGATGCGCAGATTCGCTTTCTCTTTGTTGGCGAACAGGAGCAGTATGACAAGGCTCACCGTATCTTTGCCCTCTGTCCATCTCTGGAACGTATCATCATCTTCGATTCCAGCGTGCGCATCAGTACACACGATCCTGCTGCTCTCTATTTCAAGGACTTTCTGAATCTGGGAGAGAATCTTCCTCGTCAGACGGAGGTAGAGGAACTCTACAAACAGGCAAGTATGGATGATTTGGCTAATATCCTCTATACCAGTGGAACAACCGGAGATAGCAAGGGCGTGATGCTTACCTATAGCCAGTATTATGCTGCTTTGAAGGCAAACAATGAGTGCATTCCTGTTACCGAAAAGGACCGTGTCATTGATTTCCTTCCATTCACCCATATCTTTGAGCGTGGATGGGCATATCTCTGCTTGAGCGAAGGTGCCGAACTCATCATCAATACTTATCCTCATGAAATTCAGGAGAGTATGAGAGAGATGCATCCTACCTGTATGTGTAGTGTGCCACGTTTCTGGGAGAAGGTGTATATCGCCGTAAAGGCAAAGATGGATGATGCAGGTCCTATCCAGAAGAAACTCTTCTACCATGCCTTGGCAGTAGGAAAGAAGCGGAATATAGAATATCTGGCAAACTGCAAGCGCCCTCCTCTGACATTGGAGTTGGAATATAAGATTATCAACAAGACCATTTTGAGCATGGTTCGCAAGCAGTTGGGCTTGGAAAAACCTAATATCTTCCCTACAGCGGGTGCTTATGTAAGTCCGGAAGTAGAGGCATTTGTACATGCCATCGGTATCAATATGGTGGTGGGTTATGGTTTGACCGAGAGTCTTGCCACCGTATCTTGCGATCATTCTGACAAGAAACGCAGTCTGGGTTCTGTGGGGCGCCCTATCTCTTGCATTCAGGTAAAGATAGGTGAGGATAATGAGGTGCTCCTCAAGGGTCCTACCATCACTCCGGGATATTATCATCGTGATACCACCAATGCGAAGGCATTCGACAAGGATGGATTCTTCCATACCGGTGATGCCGGCTACATGAAGGATGGCGAGCTTTATCTCACCGAGCGTATCAAGGACCTGTTCAAGACATCGAATGGTAAGTATATCGCTCCGCAGCAGGTAGAATCGTTGCTCCTGGTAGATAAGTTTATCGATCAGGTGGCTGTGATTGCTGACCAGCGCAAGTTCGTATCAGCCCTCGTTGTTCCTGAGTTCCGTCTCGTGGAGGACTGGGCACGTGAGCATCATATCGCCTTCACTTGCCGTGAAGATTTGTGTGCTAACGAGAAGGTGCAGAAGATGCTGATGGACCGTATCCAGATTCTCCAGCAGCATCTGGCTTATTATGAGCAGATTAAGCGCATTACCCTCCTGGCTCACCACTTCTCTATGGAGTCGGGTGAGTTGACCAATACCTTGAAGATTCGCCGCCCTATCATCAACAAGAACTACAAGGCGGAGATTGACAAGATGTATGAGGAGTAATCATAAAGTTTAAAGTTAAAAGTTAATAGTTAATGATTACAGCCGACCAGTTAAAGGATGTGATGGACAGAGCTGACGCTCTGCATCACTATCTCAATATAGACCAGAAGAAAGTAGAATTCGAAGAGGAGCAGCTCCGCACCCAGGCTCCTGACTTTTGGGAAGACCCGAAGTATGCTCAGGAGCAGATGAAGAAGGTAAAAGGTATCCAGAAATGGCTCGACGGTTATAAGACTGTACGTCTTTATGCCGATGAACTGCAGCTTGCCTTCGATTTCTATAAAGACGAAATGGTGACTGAGGAAGAGGTGGATGCCGATTATGCCAAGGCGATAAAAGCCATAGAAGACCTGGAGTTGAAGAACATGCTTCGCCAGAAGGAAGACCCGATGGACTGCGTGCTCAAGATTAATTCCGGTGCCGGTGGTACAGAAAGCCAGGACTGGGCACAGATGCTGATGCGTATGTATATGCGCTGGGCTGAGGCTCATGGCTACAAGGTAACCATCACCGATATGCAGGAAGGTGATGAGGCTGGTATCAAGAGCGTGACCATGACCATCGAGGGCGGCGAGTACGCTTATGGCTATCTGAAGAGCGAGAACGGTGTGCACCGACTGGTGCGTGTTTCTCCTTTCAATGCCCAGGGCAAGCGAATGACCAGTTTTGCCAGTGTCTTCGTAACTCCGCTGGTAGATGATACCATCGAGGTATATGTTGATCCAGCCAAGCTCTCCTGGGATACCTTCCGTTCGAGTGGTGCCGGTGGTCAGAATGTGAATAAGGTTGAATCCGGTGTCCGTCTGCGTTATTGGTATACCGACCCTGATACCGGCGAGGAAGAAGAAATCCTCATCGAGAACACCGAGACCCGTGACCAGCCAAAGAACCGTGCCAAAGCCCTGTTGCTCTTGAAGAGCCAACTCTACGACCGCGCCATGAAGAAGCGTCTGGAGGCTAAGGCTAAGATTGAGGCTGGTAAGAAGAAGATAGAGTGGGGAAGCCAGATTAGAAGTTATGTCTTCGACGACCGTCGTGTGAAAGACCACCGTACCAACTATCAGACATCGGATGTAGATGGCGTGATGGACGGCAAGATAGATGATTTCATCAAGGCATACCTGATGGAGTTCCCTACGAATGATGACGAACAACAATAATCATCTAAAAAACATACGACTATGAGTGGAAATAAAGACTTAAGAAGAGCCAAACATGAGGCTTATCAGAAGAAACAGGCTGCAAAAGGCGAGAAAGTAATCAAGTGGATATTTATAGGATTGATAGTCCTCGGTATTCTTTTTCTCATCTATGCAGCATCATTAGCATAAGACTATGAGTGGATTAGAAATAGAAAGAAAATTCCTCGTTAAGAAGGGCGACGCTTACAAAAGCGCCGCCTTTTCTTCTAGTCATATCCAGCAGGGATATATTCCTGCCGAGGGGGCTACGGTGCGGGTTCGCACACGGGATGAGAAGGCTTACCTTACTATTAAGGGTAAGTCGGTAAATGGCGGCATGACCCGCTATGAGTTTGAAAAGGAGATAACGATGGACGAGGCGCAGCATCTTCTGCAGCTTTGTCAGGGTGGCGTCATCGATAAGCGTCGCTATCTTGTGAAAAGTGGCAGTCATACCTTCGAGGTAGATGAGTTCTATGGCGATAACGAAGGTCTGGTCATGGCAGAGGTGGAGTTGGCTAGCGAGACCGAAGCCTATGAGAAACCTGATTTCATCGGCATGGAGGTAACAGGTGACAAGCGATTCTACAATTCGCATCTCTTGGGCAATCCTTTCTCGAAGTGGCGTGATACCTTGCCGGCTGAATATCGTTAGAAAATGTATCGAAAAGGTCATTTCTGCGTCCTAAAACGGATTAAATTGCATAAATATTACTAAAATTGTGTTTTTACTTTCAAATAATTCATATATTTCAGAATTATTTTATAATTTTGCACGAAGAAAAATTAAAAAATAAGAAATTAGTAATAGAAAGATAGAAATGACTGATTCAAATAGAGGAAGTTTTGGTAGCAAGATTGGATTGATTCTTGCTACAGCAGGTGGCGCCGTAGGTTTGGGTAACGTATGGCGCTTCCCTTATATGGCTGGTCAGGAAGGTGGCGCAGCCTTTATTCTGGTATACATCGGAAGTGTGCTCCTGTTGGGCATTCCATGTATGATTTCTGAGTTTATCATCGGCCGTCATGGTGCCTCTAATACCGCACGTGCCTATACCAAACTCTCTAATGGTACTGCTTGGAAGTGGGTAGGCTATCTTGAAGTGCTTACCGGTTTCCTGATTACGGGCTATTATGCGGTGGTTTCGGGCTGGTGTCTGCAGTATGTCTATGCCAGCATCATGGGCGAACTGCATGGTGACCCAACCTTTGTGGCGAATTACTTCAAGGAGTTTTCTTCTGATCCTGTGCGTCCGGTTATGTGGACGGTAGCGATATTCCTGATTTGTCATTTCGTGATTATTCATGGTGTGCGCGGCGGTATAGAGAGGGCTTCTAAGGTGATGATGCCTCTCCTGTTCATCCTGCTTTTGATCATTGTGGTAGCAGCTTGTCTGTTGCCGGATGCAGGTAAGGGCGTGGAGTTCCTGTTGAAGCCTGATTTCGGAAAGGTAGACAGAAACGTGTTCCTGAATGCCTTGGGTCAGTCGTTCTATTCTATGAGTATCGGTATGGGCTGTATCTGTACCTATGCCTCTTACTTCAGCCGTCAGACCAATCTCTTTAAGAGTGCTTTGCAGATTTCCATCATCGATTTGCTGGTAGCAGTACTGGCTGGTCTGATGATATTCCCTGCAGCCTTCTCAGTAGGAGTATCACCGGATAGTGGTCCTTCGCTCATCTTTATCACTTTGCCGAATGTCTTTAATCAGGCGTTTGCATCGTTACCTGTACTGGGTTGGATTATCTCGCTGCTCTTCTACGTGTTGCTGTCGGTAGCAGCCTTGACCTCGCTGATGTCACTTCATGAGGTGAATACCTCTTTCTTCTACGAGGAGTTGAAGATAGACCGCAAGAAGGGTGCTACCATCGTTACGGTTTCCTGTGCCATCATCGGAGCCTTCTGTTCGCTCTCTTTGGGTGCAACAGATAAGCTTTCGTTCTTCGGAAAGGCGCTGTTCGATTGGTTCGACTTCGTTACGGGTCAGATATTCCTACCTCTGGCAGGATTCCTTACCTGCCTGTTCCTGGGTTGGTATGTACCTAAGCAGATCGTACAGGATGAGTTTACTAACTGGGGAACCTTGAAGGGCCGTCTCTTCGGTATTTATCTTTTCCTGATTAAGTTCGTTTGTCCTGTCCTCATCTTCCTGGTATTCCTGAACCAGTTTGGGGTCTTCGGATAAAGTATTTGTAATCGGATAGATAATATAATCAGATATAACTATATATAATAAGGTGTAGCATCTCCCGTTTCGTCGGAAAACAACAAACACTACACATTAAAGATTTAGATAATGGAAACAAGAGGAAATTTTGGTAGTAAGTTGGGCGTTATTCTTGCCACAGCCGGCTCGGCAGTCGGTTTGGGTAATGTGTGGCGTTTCCCTTATATGGCAGGTCAGAATGGTGGTGCCGCCTTCATTCTCATCTATTTGGTATGTATCATCCTACTCGGATTGCCTGGCATGATGAGCGAATTCATCATCGGCCGTCATTCTGCATCCAATGCAGCCCGTGCTTATACCAATCTGGGTAAGCATAAGGCTTGGGGTGCTTTGGGCTTGATGGGTATCATCACCTCTATGATTATCCTGGGTTTCTATGCCGTAGTGGCTGGCTGGTGCCTGCAGTATCTCTATGCCAGTATCATGGGCGGTGTTCATGGCGATGCAGAGTATGTGAAGACCTATTTCCAGACCTTTTCAGCCGATCCTATCCGTCCTACCTTATGGGCAGTAGGTTTTATCCTGCTTACCCACATGGTGGTAGTACGCGGTGTGCGCAATGGTATAGAGAAAGCATCCAAGATACTGATGCCTATGCTCTTCTTCCTGTTGATTGTGATTGTGATAGCTTCCTGCTCTCTGCCGGGAGCGATGAAGGGAGTGGAGTTCCTGCTGAAGCCGGATTTCTCTAAGGTAGATGAAAACGTGTTGCTCGAAGCGCTGGGACAGGCGTTCTTCTCTTTGAGCATGGGTACGGCTTGTCTGTGTACTTATGCCTCTTACTTCAACAGACAGACCAATCTCTTGAAGTCTGCTACTCAGATTGTGACCATTGATACGGTAATCGCCGTATTGGCAGGTTTGATGATCTTCCCAGCAGCTTTCTCGGTAGGTGTGCAGCCAGACAGCGGTCCTTCGCTCATCTTCATTACCTTGCCAAACGTATTCCAGGAGGCTTTCGGTAACATGCCGGTTGTCGGTTATGTGATTTCGGTGTTGTTCTATGCTTTGCTTGTATTGGCAGCCCTGACTTCTACCATCTCGATGCACGAGATAGGTACCGCCTTTATTTATGAGGAGGGTAAGATAAGCCGTGCCAAGGGAGCCTGGTTCGAGACCGTCGTTTGCTGCATCATAGCTGTATTCTGTTCGCTCTCTCAGGGTGCCGTACCTGATTTGGGCTTCTTCGGCAAGGATTTCTTGAGCAATTGTGACAACTTTACTGCCCAGCTGCTCATGCCGTTGGGGGCGTTCATCACCTGTCTGTTCCTGGGATGGTATGTGCCAAAGAAGATTGTGCGTGATGAGTTTACCAACTGGGGAACCTTGAAGGGAACTCTCTTCCCTGTTTTCCTGTTCACCATCCGTTTTATCTGTCCAATCTGTATTTTCCTTATCTTCCTGCACCAGTTTGGTGTCATTTAGCAAAACCGGCAAACTTGCAGACAGGCTATCTTGCCCCTAGTAGGCAAGATACGGCTTGATTCTTTCTATTTCGGCAGGTGGAAAGTCTTTGAGTAGACGCAGCTCTTCAGCACTTTTCAGCGAACCATGGGTTCTGCGGTAGTTTACGATTTCCTTTGCCTGGTAAAAGTTCAGGTAAGGATGTTTGCGCAATTCGGTTAAACTGAGCTGGTTGACATTCATTTTTCTGATATGTTTTGCATCAATATTCATATAGTGGAGGGCTGTCTCGGGCACGCCTTCCACTTCTTGTATCTGGCTCATGGAAACAAAACCGCCTAACCGCTCTCTGTAACGGATGATGCTTCTGGCATAGTAAGAGCCTATGCCGGGAATTTTCTGCAGTTCGGTCGTATCAGCAGAATTGATGTTGATATACTGACCTTCTTTCAGTTTTCGTGGATAACTGTATTGGATAGTGTCTTTCTTCCTTTCTTCTCTAGTTCTTATAGCCGTCTCTTGATAGCCGTAGTTGTATCTTTCTCTTGGGTAAAAGTTGGCAGCCGGCTGGTAGTCTTTACCAATTCTGATAAAGGGCAGCAGTTTTTCGAATTGCTTCTTGGTTAGTCCGTAAACCCGTGCAAAGTCTCTTGGTGTCCTGAAGATACCTCCTTTATTTCGATATTTGATGATGCTTCTGGCTTGCCATGATTCCAGTCCCAGCCGTTGGAAATCAGATTGGCTTGCCGTATTGGGGTCAAAGGCGAATACTTCGCTCGACTGAAGTCCGTCTTCATAATAGCCTGGATGTTGCCGCGTGGCATGCCTGATGATACTATCGTTATGGGCTTGTTGCTTTTCTGAGGGCATAGTTTCTTTAGAACCTACAATGAAAATCATTGTGGTACTGACAACGAGCAGGGTCAGGATTATGAGTAATGCTCGCCGTTCATGGTAATTGATATAAAAAAAATCCTTTAAAAACTTCATAGGCTTACGGATTTTTAAGTTCTTGTGAAACCGAAATTTCGCCGACCATTTTGGCCACGACCAAGGCAAATCCTCAGTGTTTACGGCACATCTGACGGCTTTTGGTCGGGATTACTGGACTCGAACCAGCGACCTCATCGTCCCGAACGACGTGCGCTACCAACTGCGCTAAATCCCGATATCTGCTGCAAAGGTACATTAAATAATGGATAATACCAACAAAAATAGACTTTTTTATCTTTTTTTGAAAGAAATTTCCCGAAAAATTTGCAGGAACCAGAAAAAAGTATTACCTTTGCACCCGCAAATGATAAATCGCGATTTGTGAAAGTTGGTGCCATAGCTCAGTTGGTAGAGCAAAGGACTGAAAATCCTTGTGTCCCCGGTTCGATTCCTGGTGGTACCACTTCTTTATGAGACTGAATCTTCGTAACAGGATTCAGTCTTTTTTTTATGCCCTTTTTAAAAAGTTTATTTTATACTTGTGCAAACGTTTGCGTAAGAAAAATGCGCCAGGATGTTTTATAATAGCTATTTTTTCACTACTTTTGCATTGTAACATTCAAAAACAAACCAAAAAAATAATCTAACAAACATTCGTTAAAATGAAAAAAGCTTATTTGTTATTGTTGGCTGGAATGTTGTCTACGGCAGTATTTGCCGGCAGCAAACAGACGATAAAGATTGATGGTCAGGTCATAGAAAAGACTGTCTCAGAGATTACCTTTGATGGCGACAATGTTGTTCTTCAGTATAACAAATGGTCACCAGCAGCCATTGCCTGCTTTGGCAAGCATTCTTGACGCTTATACTTCTGGTGTTGTTAAGGTGTTCGGTGAGAGCAATGCTTCTGGCGAAGGTGGTTCTACCGGAGGTGGCGAGACTGGTGGTTCTACTGATGGTACAGAAGGTGGCAGTACTAAACTTGTACCTGTTAAAGAGTAAAGGTATAGAACTGATTTAAAGATTCCTGTCTCTTTAATGACAAAACGGACAAAAGCTAGATAAAGATTTGCTTTTGTCCGTTTTTTCTTTATTTTTGTCTTAAATCTATCTGCTGTTTTCTTCTCTTTTCCCTACTTTTGCAACCGAAAACAATTTTAAACGCAACCTAAAAGTAAAACAATGAACGCAATCCAGAATTTAGCAAAGAGAAGTTTGCTTCTCGTGGCATTGTTCGTCATCGGATGTCTGCAACTCATGGCGCAGACAAGAACCATCAAAGGTGAGGTGACAGATGCGCAGAATGGTGAGGCTCTGATTGGCGCCACTGTCATGGTGGAAGGCGAAAAGGGCGGTACAGTTACTGATTTTGACGGTAACTTCAGTCTTCAGGTATCTTCTTCAGCCAAGAAGATCAAGGTATCTTATATCGGTTATATTGATAAGGTACTTTCTATCTCAGACAATATGAAGGTGAAACTCGAATCTGACAGCAAGGCGCTGGCTGATGTCGTGGTCATCGGATATGGTACGGCAAGAAAGAGTGACCTGACAGGTTCCGTAGCTACCGTGAAATCGAAGGACTTTAATAAAGGTCTCGTTTCTTCTCCAGAACAGTTGATCAACGGTAAGGTTTCGGGTGTACAGATTATGTCCAACAGTGGTTCTGCCTCTGCCGGCAGTACCATCCGTGTGCGTGGTGGTGCATCTCTTAATGCCAGTAACGACCCTCTTATCGTGCTCGATGGTGTGCCATTGGAGCAGGGTGGTATTTCGGGTAACAGCAGCAACTTCCTCAGCATGATCAACCCTTCTGATATCGAGAGCATGACTGTATTGAAGGATGCTTCTTCTACAGCCATCTATGGTTCCCGTGCATCTAACGGTGTCATCATCATTACCACCAAGAAGGGACAGCAGGGTGCTGTAAAGGTGAACTTCAATACCACCAACAGTTTGCAGACCCGTGCGCAGATGGTAGATATGCTGAGTCGTGATGAATTCGTGAATGTCATCAACCAGTTTGGTACAGATAACCAAAAGTCATTGCTCGGTACAGCCAATACCGATTGGAACGATGAGGTTTACCGCACAGCCTTCGGTACAGATAATAACCTCAGCGTGAGCGGCAGCATCGACAAGTGGTTGCCATTCCGAGTGTCTGTAGGCTATTACAACCAGAGCGGTCTGGTTCGCAAGGACAATGTAGAGCGCTGGACAGGTAACGTTGTATTGACTCCTAGCTTCTTCCAGGATCACCTGAAGTTGACCATCAACGCCAAGGGAACGCTTAATAACAACTCATTCAATAATGGTGGCGCTGTATGGGCAGCTGCCACATTCAACCCAACCATCCCGGTTTATTCCGGCAACGACAAATATGGTGGCTATAATGAGGCACTCGATGCTGATGGCTATCCAGTGAATGCCGGTGTAAGAAACCCTCGCGGTCTGGTTGATCTGTATGATTCAAAGAGTAAGGTAAGCCGCTTCATCGGTTCTATGGATGTAGATTACAAGGTTCACTTCCTGCCAGACCTCAAGCTCCATGCTACCGTGGGTGCTGACTATGCCAAGGGCGACGGAACCGTTTATGTTCCTGCCTACGCAGCACAGAGCTACAACAAGGATGAGTCTTTGGGCGGTAGCGATTACAAGTATGGTCCTCAGAAGAACGAGAACCGCTTGCTTACCCTCTATGCCAACTATGCAAAGTATTTCGAAGATATCAAGAGTAATGTAGATCTGACAGCCGGTTACGACTACCAGTATTGGAAGAGTACTACACCTCTTTATTATACCAAAAGTGCGGCAGGCACAAACCTGTCAACCGTAAAGGCTTCAGATTACCGTCATGTAATGTTGTCATATTACGGACGTATCAACTATTCATTCGATGGAAAGTATCTCCTGACGGCTACCGTTCGTCGAGACGCATCTTCCCGTTTCTCTAAGGATACCCGTTGGGGTACTTTCCCATCTGTTGCTTTGGGCTGGACTTTGACAGAAGAGCCTTGGTTGAAGAACCAGAAGGTACTTTCTAACTTGAAACTCCGTGCCAGCTATGGTGTTACCGGTCAGCAGGAAGGTATCGGCAACTACAACTATCTGCCGGTTTATACCTACAGCGTGGCAGGTACCGAAGCATTCATCAACGGACAGTATATCAATACTTACCGTCCTGAGGCATACGTATCAGACTTGAAGTGGGAGACTACAACCTCCTGGAACTTCGGTCTCGATTTCGGATTTCTGGATGGCCGTATCGGTGGTGCCATCGATTTCTATACCCGCAAGACCAAGGACCTGTTGGCATCAGTACCAACAGCAGCAGGTACCAACTTCTCAAAGACTATCCTTACCAACGTAGGTAATGTGGACAGCAAGGGTATTGAGGTTTCTCTGAATGCAACCCCTATCCAGACCAAGGACTGGGAGTGGAATCTGAGCTACAACTTTACCTGGCAGAACATGAAGGTGAAGAACCTTTCATTGATAAAGGGTGGAAGCCAGACCAACGTGAAGGTAGGTCCATCTATCGATGCTTACCAGTTCCAGGTACTCTCTGAGGGATATGAGCCATACATGTTCTATGTATATCATCAGCTCTACGACTCTAAGACAGGCAAGCCAATCGAGGGCGCTTATGCCGATCTCAACAACGATGGCGAAATCAATGAGTCAGATCTCTACCGCTATCATTCTCCAGCCCCTAAGTACATCATGGGCTTGAGCACATCTTTGAGATACAAGCAGCTGACACTCGGTATGAGTTTCCGTGCCAACATCGACAACTATGTATACAACGGAATGGGTATGAGTACAGGTGCTTTCGAGACAGTAAGTTACAACAACTCACAGCTCAACAACCTCAACACCAGTTTCCTGAAGACTGGTTTCAAGACCCGTCAGTATCTCTCTGATTACTACGTAGAGAATGCTTCGTTCCTGAAACTCGACAACCTGAGTTTGAGTTACAATGTAGGCAAGATCAACAAGTGGGCTTCGCTCACCGTATCTGCAATGGTACAGAATGTATTCACCATCACCGGTTACTCAGGTACAGATCCTGAGGTGCCAAACGGAATGGACAACTCATTCTATCCACGTCCTCGCACTTACTCAGTAAGCCTCGGACTTCAGTTCTAACAATCAAAACAGATAACAATGAAACTTAAGAATATATTATATAGTATGATGATGGGAACAGCGGTGCTGACAGGCACAACCAGCTGTGTTTCCGATCTCGACCAATATCCTCATACAGAGACAACCTCTAAGGATGTTTATACCTCGCTTGCCAATTACGAGGCTGTGCTGGGTAAGATTTACGCTGCCATGGTGACTAGTGGTCAGGGCAAGGGCGGCGATAATAAGGATATGGAATCCGTATTGAACGGCGGCAGTGGCTTCGACTACATGCGTATGTTTATCAATATGCAGGAGTGTGGTACCGATGAATTTGCCTCTACCTGGCTGACAGGTGAGCAGACTACGGGTCTTACTTATCTCTCCTGGGATGCTAACGATGCCTGGGTATCAGATATGTATTATCGTATCTACTACAACATCGCCCTCTGCAACGAGTTCCTCCGCAATGCCAATAATGCCAATTTCTCAGGTGCTGATGCTGAGAAGATGAAGGAGTATAAGGCTGAAGTCCGTTTTATGCGCGCTCTGTTCTATTACCATGCCCTCGATTTCTATCGCAACATTCCGATGGTGACAGAGAACGACCCTGTGGGCAGCTACATTCCTCCTCGTTATACTCCTCAGCAGACATTTGATTATATTGAGAGCGAGTTGAAGGATTGTGTAGGTGATATGCTTCCAGCATCCACCTGTCCTTACGGTCAGGCTTCTCAGGGTGCTGCCTATACCTTGCTTGCCAAGCTTTATCTGAACAGCGAGGTTTATACCGGCGTTGCCAAGTATGCCGAGTGCAAGGAGGCTTGTGAGAAGGTGATGGATATGGGCTACTCTTTGGAGTCTGATTACAGCAAGCTCTTCAATGCTGATAATGATAAGCGTACCAACGAAATTATCTTCGCCTTGCCGGTAAGTGCTGAGCATACTGTAAGCTGGGGTTCTTCTACCTATCTGGTTTGTGGACAGGTAAGTATGTCGAATGCCAACCAGAATGTAGCCGATTATGGTGTAACTGCCGGCTGGAGTGAATTCCGTCTTCGTCCTGAGTTCGTGGATAAGTTTACCCAGACCGATATTGATGGCAATGGTGACAAGCGTTGCAAGTTCTTTACCAATGGTCAGAGCAAGGATGTAACCAGCATGACCGATGAAACCGCTGGCTATCTTTCTGAGAAATGGAGTAACCTGAAGGATGATGGAACCACTGCATCCAATACAGGAGATGCAGGTGTGGATACCGATTTCCCTCTCTTCCGTTTGGCTGATGTCTATCTGATGTATGCCGAGTGCGTGGTTCGTCTGCATAATGACTGGGATAACTGGGCTGGTGGTAGTGATGCTGCAGATCCTGACGTGATTGCTTCCCGCAAGCAGGGTGCTATCTATTGGATCAACCAGCTTCGTGAGCGCTCTCATGCTTCTGATGTATGGGCAAGCAACTTTGCTGATGACGATGCCTTCCTTCAGTTCATCCTCGATGAGCGTGCCCGTGAGCTTTATCATGAAGGTTATCGCCGTACCGACCTGATTCGCTATGGTCAGTTCACAACCAACAAGTACATCTGGCAGTGGAAGGGTGGCACCCACGATGGACAGGCTGTTGACAGCAAGTACAACATCTATCCAATCCCTAACACCGAGCTTACCGCCAATCCAAATCTTCATAACGACAACTATTAATAGGATAAAAGAATGAAAAAGATATTTAGAAACTTGATGATGCTTCTCTGCGCACTCACCGCCCTGGTGAGTTGCGACGAGAGTGGCGACAAGATATATCTGGATGGCTTCAAGGCATCCGATCTGATGGCATCGGCATCCGATGTGAAGCTGTCTGTAGATAACAGTAAGGACGTTGTCCTCTCGTTGGCTTGGCAGAATCCTACCTTGTTTTCGAGCGATGAAACCAAGCCTGCGGGCAGCGGAGTGTTGAAGACTTATCTGCAGGCATCCGCCTCAGAAGATTTCGCATCAGTAAAGGAATACACCGTAACCGACCTTTCCAAGGCTTTCACCGGTGCTGATCTCAATGCTGCAGCCAAGGATCTCGGCTTGTCTCCTGATGTGAGTTCACCTCTTTATTTCCGTATCAAGAGTCAGATGGGTGCCAATCTTGATGCCGCTTACAGCAATGTCTGCCAGGTAAAGGTTACTCCATACCTCATTGATATGAGCTACATCAATATCCTGAATGAGAAAAAGGATCAAGTTCTGACCAAACTCTATTCTCCTAATTCTGATGGAGTTTATTCTGGCTATATGAATGCCTCTTCTTGGTTCCATATCTGGGGTAAGGAAAATGATGGTACCATTTGGGGTAATGTAGGACAGGATAACCATGTGTACGAAATGGATAATACTGAGTCTGCATGGAACATCTGGTTCCCAGGTCAGACAGGTATTTATTATACAGTTCTTGATACAAAAGCTAAGGAACTTAAGCCAACTTACATCAAGTCGATGCAGTTGAATGGTGAAGATATGACCTATGATGCTCCTAACTATGCTTGGACCAAGGTGATTACAACCGCAGCCGATAATACTCCAATTAGCATCGTAGCAACAGGTGCAGAGTACAGCAAGGATACAGGTACAGAAGATGCTGCAGCTGTGGTGAAGACCATGAACTATACTTTGGCTGATGGCAAAATGACAGATGCTGCAACAGCTGGAAGTGTAAATATTGCCAAGGCTGGTACTTATACCGTAACCGTGAAAGTTGGTGAGCACAGCCAGCTGGAATACACCATCGTTGAGGGCGACCAGACAACTCCAGAGCCAGAGGTTAGCAATACCCTCTGTATGTTCTCTAAGGATGGTAACACCCTTCTTGCCGTGATGAACAAGGTGAGTGATGGCGTTTATACCTGCAAGTACAAGCCAACAGCTTGGGAGAATTTCCGGTTTATCTTCGTAGGTGAAAACAAGGACGACAAGCAGACTTGGTATGGTTCTGATCCAAGCGATCTTTTTAAATTGTCAACAGCTAGTGACTGTTGGGACATTTGGTTCAAGGATGATGTAACTGGTGGTGAAGTTACCGTTACCGCCGACCTCAACACCATGACATGGAAATATGAATAATTAATAAGAAAAATAGCAATGAAGAATATATTTGGAAAAGCCATATTGCTGGCTACAGCACTCTTGTTTTCTATTACGGGCACGAGTTGCAGCAATGATGATAATACCACTCCCGAAAAGGAGAAGACATACGATATGAGTGGCTTCGCCAAGGGCGCCGATGTAAGTTGGCTCACAGAGATGGAGAAGGATGGTGTGAAATTCTATAATCAGAATGGCAAGGCTACAGAATGCATGAAACTCCTCCGCGAAGAGGGAACCAATTCCATCCGTCTGCGTGTCTGGGTAAATCCGGAAGGTGGCTGGTGTGGCAAGGATGATGTCATCGCCAAGGCTTGGCGAGCTCAGCAGCTCGGCTTCCGTCTGATGATTGACTTCCACTATTCTGATACCTGGGCTGACCCGGGCAACCAGAAAGTTCCTGCTGCATGGCAGGGCTATACTGCCGAACAGATGAAACAGGCTGTGGCTGATCATACAAAGGATGTGTTGACAGCCCTGAAGGATAGAGGTGTAACCAACGTAGAGTGGGTGCAGGTGGGTAATGAAACCCGCGACGGAATGCTCTGGAATAGCGATGAGGCTGTAACCGGTCAGGTATCTAAGAATGCAGCCAATTTTGCTGCTTATATCAACGCCGGTTATGATGCTGTAAAGGAAGTTTATCCTAAGGCAAAAGTCATCGTGCATGTAGATAAGGGTCAGGACCTCGGTGGACTTACCTGGCTCTACGATAAGCTGAAGGACAATGGCGGAAAGTGGGATGTCATCGGACTGTCTCTTTATCCGGAAGATGATAACTGGCAGAGTTATGCAGAGAGTTGTCTCTCTAACATCCAGACTCTTTCTTCCATGTATGGCAAGGACGTCATCATCTCTGAAATCGGTATGTGGTGGGGCTCTGACCAGGCTGCGCCATTGATGAAGAAGATGGTGGATGGCTGTAAGAAGATTTCTACCTGCGAGGGTATCTTCTATTGGGAACCGGAAGTTTACAACAACTGGAAACCAGCCAACTATATCACTCTGGGTTGGGATGCATATACCAAGGGAGCCTTCGACAACAGCGGCAAACCAACTGCCGTATTTGATGCATATAAATAAGAATATTAAATAGCAATATGATCAAGAGAAGCATTACTTTCATGACTCTTGCCCTGGCACTCACAACGCTGTGCCAGGCGCAGAGCAGAAAGGTTATCAACCTGCCTTCATGGGATTTCTCCCGTGATGGCAAGGCGTGGCAGCAGGTAGCTGTTCCGCACGATTGGGCTATCTCGGGTCCTTTTGATAAGAAATGGGACCTGCAGATGGTGGCCATCGAGCAGAATGGCGAAACCGAAAAGACCGAGAAGTCGGGACGTTCTGGTGCGCTGCCTTGGATAGGTGAGGGTATGTATAAGATGAACTGGACGGCTCCTAAGGGCTATAAGCGTGCCGTACTCGTCTTCGACGGTGCCATGAGCCAGCCTGTTGTCAGCGTCAATGGCAAGGAGGCAGGCAAGTGGGCTTACGGCTACAATGCTTTCCGCATCGACATCACACCTTTCATCAAGTTTGGTAAGAGTAATCTCATCGAGGTACATCTTAATAATGTAGAGGAGAGCAGTCGTTGGTATCCGGGAGGCGGTCTTTACCGTCCGGTTTCCGTAGAACTTTATGGTAACGAGAACTTCTCTACCTGGGATACCTTCGTCCGTACCCTGAAGGCTGATAAGCAGGAAGCTGAAGTAGAAGTAAATGCGCTGCTGGAAGGAAAGACTGGTAAGTCGGGCAAGACCGTCATAGCCCTGTTGGATGAGGCTGACGAGAAGGTTGCCGAGCAGATCGTCACAGGTGCCAATCCTGAAATCAAGACTACTCTGAAGGTAGCGAATCCTCAGCTCTGGTCTCCGGAATCTCCTTACCTCTATCAGGTAAAACTTACCCGATATGAAGGAAAGAAGGTGGCTGATGTGCAGACCCTGAAGACCGGTATCCGTACCATTGCCGTATCCAAGGATTATGGTTTCCAGCTCAATGGCGTTACCCGAAAGCTGAAGGGTGTCTGTCTGCACCACGACCTCGGTCCATTGGGTGCAGCAGAGAACAAGGCAGCTCTTATCCGTCAGATCAAGATGATGAAGCAGATGGGTTGCGACGCCATCCGTACTGCCCACAACATGCCTTCTACCATGCAGATGGAAATCTGCGATTCCCTCGGTATGATGGTGATGGCAGAGAGTTTCGATATGTGGATTTATCCTAAATGCAAGAACGGCTATGCCAAGTTTTTCAAGGAGTGGAGCGATAAGGATATCACCAATCTGGTAAAGCACCACCGCAACCATCCTAGCATCGTGATGTGGAGCATCGGTAACGAGATTCCTGAACAGTGGAGCAAGGAGGGTGTGCAGATTGCTAAGCGTCTGCAGGATATCTGTCATCAGTACGACCCATCCCGCCCTGTAACCCAGGGTATGGATAAGGCAGAAGATGCCTTGAAGAGCGGCTTTGCCCAGACCATGGATGTACCGGGCTTCAACTATCGCGTACATAAATATTATAAGAATATCGAGCAGTTGCCTCAGGGATTCCTCCTCGGTTCTGAAACCGCCTCTACGGTCAGTTCACGTGGCGTATACAAGTTCCCGGTAGTGGTAAGTGATAAGGCTACCTATCCTGATGGTCAGTGCTCAAGCTATGATACCGAATACTGTTCCTGGAGCAATCTTCCTGATGATGACTGGAAGATGCAGGATGACTACAGTTGGGTAATCGGTGAGTTTGTATGGACCGGTTACGACTATCTGGGCGAGCCGACTCCATACGATACCTACTGGCCAAGTCGTAGCAGCTACTTCGGTATCTGCGACCTTGCCGGACTTCCAAAGGACCGCTACTATATGTATCGTGCCCGCTGGAACAAGCAGCAGCATACTACCCATCTTCTTCCTCACTGGAACTGGAAGGGCAGAGAGGGCGAAGTGACTCCTGTATACTGCTATACCGATGGTGTGGAAGGCGAACTCTTCGTCAACGGCAAGAGCCAGGGCAGAGTTCGCAAGGACAAATCAAGCCGGTTGGATCGCTACCGTCTGCGCTGGAACAATGTGAAGTATGAACCGGGTGAGATTCGCGTGGTTACCTATAACCAGTATGGCGATAAGGTGGGCGAGGACGTGAAGCGTACCGCCGGCGAGCCTGCACAGATGAAGTTCAGCGTAGAAACACCTGATCATGAGCCTATTGCCTGCATGGTAGAAGGCTGTACCGATGAGCACAATGTGCTGCTGAATGCCGATGGCAACGACCTTGCCTTCATCACCGTGAGTCTGCAGGATAAGGACGGCAATGAATGTCCGCTTGCCGATGACGAACTGACCTTCGAGGTGAGTGGTGCCGGCACTTTCAAGGCAGCCTGCAACGGCGATGCCACATCGCTCGAACCGTTCACCCAGCCACAGATGAAACTCTTCTCTGGCAAACTCGTAGTCATCGTACAGAGCAGCAAGCAGAAGGGCGACATCATCCTGAAGGTAAAAGACAGCAAGCGAAATATCGAAAAGTCGATTACGCTCCAGGCAATATAAGAAGACTGAGACAGATTTCAGTTGGTTATAAAGTATATAGTTTATATCGGATCCTCTGGGAATAGCAGCGGCTATTTTCTCAGGGGATTCTTTTTTTTTGAATTTTCTCCGATATTTTTTGGCGTTATCATGAATATTGTGTAAATTTGCACACATGAAAAAGTCAAAAGAACCTATAAACCGCATCAGCATGGCAATTGCTATGCTCTTTATTTCGCTCGCCATCTATGCGCAGCGTTTCGTTAACACCTCCCTTGAAGGTGCTCAGTCCGTTTGTGCCATTACCCAGGACAGTGATGGAATGATATGGCTCGGAACCGACAACGGTCTTTACAGCTATGATGGTTATCATGGCTACCGCCATTTTCAGGAACATACATTCAGCAATACGCGTGTCAATGCGCTCGGTTTCGAGGGCAGGATGCTCTATCTGGCTACTGGCAACGGCATCCTGAAATTCGATACGCAATCTTATCAATATGCCGAAACCCCAGCCATGAAGGCTTTTGCCGATGAGGCGAAGCGCAAGCAGCTGAAGGAACTCCGTGTGCTCGATATCAAGGGTGGTAAGACTGACTTCGGTGGCGATGTCTATGCCTTGCTCTCTACTCCGCGAGGCTTGCTCGTAGGTTCGCTTGCTGGTCTGCGTCTCGGCAGCAGACTGATTCCGCTCCGTGCCGGAGAACAGCCGCTGGTCAATGCGCTCGCCTATGATGCCAAGCGCCGATGCTACTGGATTGGTACCGAGGGCGCTCTCTATTGTGCCGACCTGCAGCTCAGGAACTTCTCACAGATTCCAGCTCTGAACGGCAATTCCATCAAATGTCTTTCTACAGATGCTGCCGGCAATCTCTATATCGGAACCGATAACGGACTCTATCAGATGGCACTCTCCAATGCCATCACCCATTATATCCACGATTCCCGCGATGATGCTTCTATTCCTAACAACATCGTCTGGGCTTGCTTTGTAGATAAATGGCAGAATGTATGGGTGGGTACTGACAATGGACTCTCCCGTCTCACTACCCATACCTATTACCGCTATGTATCGCTCGATAAGATTACGATGTCGGGTGAGGGCAACTGTCTCCATGCCATGCTCCAGACCCGTAACGGCGAATGGTGGATGGGCGGTACCAACGGACTGATTCATTTCACCCGGAATGCTGAAGGTTATCAGAATGTGGCATGGTACAAGCAGAACAGCTCTGCCTTCCCGCTGAGTCATAACCGTGTACGCAAGATTTATGAAGACCATGACGGCGATGTATGGATCTGTACTGACCATGGCATCAACTTCTATGACCGCAGTTCCCGTCAGATGCGCAATTTCATCGTCTACGATAAGAGTGGCAAGTATTCTACTGCCTGGGCTTACGATATTCTCCAGGACAAGAAGGGCAGGATATGGATGGGTTCTTATCAGGGCGGTGTTTTCGTGATGGATAAGGCGGCTCTTCTGAGCGGCAAGACCATAGCCGACTGGCATTTCTCTGACAAGGGAAAGAATGCGCTCTCTGGTCTGCATGTAGGTCAGATGGTGATGGATGGAAAGGGTAGGATTTGGGTTTCTACCTATACCCGTCTCGACTGCATCAATCCGAACGATATGAAGGTGGTGCAGGTAGCTAACTCAGATGTTGTCAACTATCTGATGGCAGACAGCAAGGGCAATATCTGGATGGGTGATAACAGTTCGGTAACCTGTTATTATGCAGCCGGTTCTGTGCTGGGTAACAGCTTTTCTTCCAAGACATGGCAGATTGGTGGCAAGGTAAGTACCATGTGCGATGTGGAAGGCAAGATATGGGTGGTATCGGGCAATGAATGCTGCGTAATCAATCCACAGGGCGAGAGCCAGCGTTTCATGATTCCTTCTGTTGCGCCGCTCAACATCTGTTACAGCAGACAGACTCATGAGGTAATGATGGGCGGCAATGACGGCTATGTGGCAATCAGTTCCGATGTAGCACAGAAGCCTAAGCAGTTTACCCGCCTGATGCTGGCTGGAATCATCGTAAACGGACAGGCTCGTGAGGAGCGTGGAGAAATCCTGAAACTGAAGAGTGATGAGAACAACTTCACCTTGCAGCTCACCGACCTTCCTTTTGCTGATCATCCTTCAGCCGTTTATGCTTACAAACTCGAAGGCAGCGACCACGACTGGCATTATCTGAACTCCGGCAATATCGATATCACCTACAATGGTTTGTCTTATGGCGATTATCATCTTACGGTTCATGCCGTGGATGGTGAAGGCAAGATAGCTGCCGAGGTTTATTCGCTCGACATCTCCGTCCTGCCGCCTTGGTATCTCTCATGGTGGTGCAAGCTCTTCTATATCACGGCACTCATCGTGTTTGTGGCATGGCTGGTAAGCTGGTATTTTCTGCGAAAGAAACTGGCTGATGCCCAGAAGCAGAAGGCTGAGGTGTTGGAGCAGGTACAGATGCGTATGGACTTCTTCAACCGTCTGACGGAAGATTTGAAGGCTGCCGTAGCTCATCATTCATTTGATGAGGTGACAGCTCTGATGGTCCGCTACCTGAATGTGAAGATACCTGAGGTGTCATCTTCTGTTTCTACTGGGTTATCCGCTTCGCCTGTATCTGAGCCAGAGTCATCATCTTCAGAACCAGTTCCTGCACGCTCAGAATCTTCTGAAGAGGAAAAGAAGATTGTAGATATCAGCGAGTTGGATGGGGCAGACAAGCGTCTGCTCGAAGAAATCGATGAGGCGATAGAGAAGCACATGATTGATTCCGACTTCAACGTTTCGATGTTGCAGGATGTGATAGGCATAGGTGGCAAACAGCTGTATCGCAAGACGAAGGCGATAACGGGCCGTACGCCTGTAGAGTATATCCGTGAGATGCGTATGAGCCGTGCTGCCGAGCTCCTGAGCCAGGGCAAGTTCAGTGTTTCCGAGGTGATGTATACCGTTGGTTTTTCCAACAGCAGTTATTTCTCCAAATGCTTCTCCAAGGAGTATGGCATGACTCCTACGGAATATATGAAGGTGAAGAGGTAAATGTATCCTTCGGCTTGTCGAGATATCTGCGTCAGCTGATAAAATACGTTCCGATGCAGTAAAAAATGCGTCCCGATGTAGCATTTGCTACGTCCCGACGTAGTACAAGCTACGTCGGGACGTAATTTCAGCTTTATGAAAACGGCTGCATAGAAACAAAAAAAGTATGTATTGAACTTGTTTTTGCAAACTGTAATCGGATGTGACAAAAAATCGACAATTAACTAAATTTATGAGCAAATATGCTAAAAAAAATAGATATTTCATATCAAACATTTAAATTTTAAGCGATAATCTTGGGCAAATAAGAAAATATTCGTAATTTTGCACCGATTTAAGTTAAATAGGTATTTCCATGCGTGCATATTAGTGAAAGAATGTATAAATGGAGGGGCGAAGTATCGCCCTGAGTGCTTTCGGCTTTTACCAAACGAGAAAAAAATAAGAAAAAAATTATAATTATTAATTAATAAACTTGAAACAAACAAGGATGAGAAGATTAACTCTTTTACTTGTCTCACTTGTATTGTTGTCTATCCAATCGGTCTTGGCGCAGAGTTTCAGCGTCAAGGGTACAGTCGTGTCTGCTGAAGACAACGAACCGATGATTGGTGTGACCATTATGCAAGAGGGAACATCAAATGGCGTAGTGACCGATATTGACGGTAACTATACCATCGAAATTAAGGGTGCTTCGAAGGCTACGCTTGTCTACTCTTATGTGGGTTGCGTTACGCAGAAGCACGTTGTGAAAGCGCAGACAAATACGCTCAACATCACCCTTGCTTCGGATTCCAAGATGATGGATGAAGTGGTTGTGGTGGCGTATGGCGTGAGAAAGAAGGGAACCATTGCGGGTTCCGTGTCTGCCGTAAAGTCTGAAAAGATAGAAAATGTGCCGGCGGCAAGCTTCGACCAAGCTTTGCAGGGACAGAGTACTGGTTTGCAGGTCATCTCTTCTTCGGGTGAACCTAGCAAGGCGGCTACCTTCCAAATCCGTGGTACCAACTCTATCAACTCCGGAAAGTCGCCACTCTTTATCCTCGACGGCGTGCCAATCTCAAGTTCTGATTTCAATACTTTGAGTCCTAACGACATCGAAAGTATCTCTGTATTGAAAGATGCCTCTTCTACCTCTATCTATGGTGCACGTGCTGCCAATGGTGTGGTTGTCATCACTTCCAAGCGAGGCTTGTCAATGGACAAGGCGAAGATTACGCTCCGTGCACAGTATGGTTTCTCTGAGTTGGCACAGACCAACTGGAAAATGATGAATACCGATGAGCGTATCCAGTTTGAGAAAGAAGTAGGTCTGGATACAGGTAAGGATTACAATCTCCTTTCAAGAGTAAACGTAAACTGGCTGGACGAGGTGTTTAACGACCGCGCTCCGCTGCAGAGCTACGAACTCTCTATCAACCGTGCTACCGACCGCTTGAACTACTATGTTTCTGGTGGTTTCTACGATCAGGACGGTATCGCACAGAATTCAACCTTCCGCCGTTACAACATCCGCACCAATGCAGATGTAAAGGCTAGCAAGTGGTTGAAGGTAGGTACCAACACCATGGCTGCCTATGAGGAGGCTCAGCAGGCTGACGACGGTAGCTATACTACCGTTACTCCTATCTCAGCATGCCGATTCATGCTGCCTTACTGGAATCCATACGCAAAGGATGGCAGTCTGGCTTCACTTTCAGCAGGCAACTGGGCTGGAACCAGCGAGAACCCTATCGTTTACATGGGCTTGAATCCTATCAAGAACAAGAAATATAAGGTGCTCTCTACCATGTATGCTGAAATCTATCCGATAGAGAATCTGACTATCCGTACTCAGTTTGGTGTCGATTTCACCCATTCTACAGCATTCCTCCAGTCGTTCCCAAGTCTCTCTTCAAATCACGGACAGGGTACTGCGGCACGCCAGAGCAGCGATGCCATCAACCTGACAGAGACTACTACGGCTAACTACCGTTTCACTCTGAACGATATCCATTCGTTCAACGTGATGCTGGGTCAGGAGGCTGTCAATTTCCACTCAGATGGTTTCCAGGTATATTCCAAGGGTCAGACCAGCGATCTCCTGACCAACGTATCATCAGGTACACGTGCCAGCCGCTGGGCAGATTCATCTTCTGATTATTCTTACCTGTCATTCTTCATGCGTGGCGAGTATAACTATAAGGAGCTCTACTATGCCGATTTCTCTCTGCGTACTGATGCTTCTTCACGTTTCGGTAAGGATCATCGCTGGGGTACATTCTGGTCGCTCGGTTTCATGTACAACGTGAAGTCGACCGACTGGCTGAAGGATATGAAGTGGCTCAGCACAGCCCAGATTGCCGTAAGTACCGGTACATCGGGTAACTCTGAGATTCCTAACTATTATCACCTGGCTCTGGTATCGGGTGGTGCCAACTACGATAATACTGCCGGTTTCTATCCATCACAGAGTGGTAACGAGGAATTGGGTTGGGAGTCAACATGGGCAAACAACTTCGCCCTCCGTTTGGGCTTCCTCGACAGAATCAACTTCAGCTTCGAGGCTTACTACAAGCGTACCTCTAATATGCTGATGCGCGTTCCTGAGTCTTATACCGTAACCGGCGAGGGCTATCGCTGGAAGAACGTAGGTGTGATGGCTAACAAGGGTATCGAGCTGAGTGCTGACGGTGATGTAATCCGCACACGCGACTTCACCTGGAATGTAAGTGCCAACGTATCTTACAACCAGAACCGATTGAAGGAACTCTATAACGGTGTAACCGAGTATGTAAACTCAACCACCGGTTTGAAGTATGTGGTAGGTCACTCAGTAAGCGAGTTCTTCCTGAACCGTTATGCCGGTGTGAACCCAGCGAATGGTGAGCAGCTCTGGTATGACAAGAACGGCAACGTGACCAACGAGTTCCGTGAGAGCGACAAGGTGATGACAGGCAAGACCTATGATGCACCTTGGATGGGCGGTTTCGGTACAAGCTTCCGTTGGAAGGGCTTGCAGCTTTCTGCCCAGTTCAGCTGGATTGGTACACGCTACGTGATTAACAACGACCGTTACTTCGAGGAGAGCGGTATAACCTTCGGTACTGCTTACAACCAGTCAAACCGTCTGTTGTACGACCGCTGGAAGCAGCCAGGCGACATTACCGATATCCCACGTTGGGGCGAGGTAACCCAGCTCGACGATCGCTTCTTGGAGAATGCATCGTTCCTCCGTCTGAAGAATCTCAGTCTGTCCTATTCATTGCCACAGAGTCTGTTGCGCAAGACCAACTTCTTCTCTATGGTCAGAATCTATGGTCAGGCACAGAACCTCTTCACCGTAACCGGTTTCAACGGTCTGGATCCTGAGGTTTCATCCAATATTTACCAGGCACAGTATCCGGCATCACGCCAGTTTACTCTGGGTGTTGAATTGCAATTCTAACCAAGAAAGGAAAAAAAATGAATATCAAAAATATAAAGACATACATCCTGTCGGGAATCCTAGCCCTCTCTATGTCTTCCTGTCTTGATAAGTATCCTGAGGATTCTATCCTCATGGACCAGGCTATCAACACGGTGGACGACATGGACAAGCTGGTGTACGGTATCTACGACAGTTTCAAGAGCAGCGCCCTCTATTCGGGCAATCTGACAATCCTGCCAGATCTGCAGGCAGACTTCGTGTACTGCGTGAAGGGCTACTCTAATGCCTATGGCGATATCTACCGTTGGAAAGATATCAAGGCTACCAACACCGACATCAAGGCGGTATATGCCGACCTTTATGATGTGATCAACCGATGCAATTTCCTGCTCGATAATGTTGAAAAGGTAAAGGCTGCAACCAATGATGATAAGCAGCTTGATAAGTTGGAGCAGTATGAGGGCGAGGCTTACTTCGCCCGTGCCCTGGCTTACTCAGAACTGATCAAGTGTTTCTGCAAGGCTTACGATAGCGATGAGCAGGCTGCGAAGGAACTCGGCGTTGTACTCACAGAGCACTATTACGGCAATGAGCCACAGAAGAGAGCCACTCTGAAGGAATCATACGATTTCGTATTGAGAGATCTTGACAAGGCTGCTGAATATCTGAAAGTAGACGAAGACTTCACAGGAAGTCTCTACAACGAGATTTACTTCAACGAGTATACCTGTCATGCCTTGCGTGCGCGCGTATCCTTATATATGCACAAGTATGATGATGCCATCAAGTATGCATCTAAGGTAATCGGCAGTAAGTATTATACATTAGAGAAGGCTTCTTCCAACACCTATTCAAACCAGGTGAACGATTATAAGTATATCTGGACCTATGGTGATTCGCGTGAGGCTATCTGGAAGGTAGGTTTTACCGTGAACAGCTATGGCGGTGCTCTGGGTACCATCTTCGATAACTACAACTTCGTAACTTATCGTCCAGACTATGTGCCTGAGACATGGGTCATCAACTCATTCGACAGCAAGGACCTCCGTGCTGCAGCCATCTTCACAACCCGTGTAACAGGTTATGAGCATGGTTTGCAGTGGCCTTTGCTGAGCAAGTATTTCGGCGATGCAGAATTCCTGAACAACAATATCCTGCATGTTCACCAGCCAATGGTATTCCGTCTCTCAGAGCAGTATCTGATTCGTGCTGAGGCTTACGCCATGAAGGAGGACTATGGTAAGGCAGGTAAGGACATCTCTACCTTGCGTACAGCCCGCTACTCTTCATATGGTGGTAACACCTCGATGAGCGAGAGCAACGCCATGAAGATAATCGAGGCAGAGCGCGTGAAGGAACTCTATATGGAAGGCTTCCGTCTGAACGACCTCAAGCGCTGGCACAAGGGATTTGAGCGTAAGGCTGCCGACCAGCCTGCTGCCAACTTCGTGCAGAGCAGTCTGAAGGTTGAAAAGGATGACCCTCTCTTTGTCTGGCCAATTCCTCAGCATGAGCTTGAGGCACCAGGTTCTGAGATTCAGCCTAATGAAAGTAACAAATAAAATAAAGAGAAGATCATGAAGAAAATAATGATGGGATGTTTGGCAGCCGTAGCTGCACTCATCGCTCTTGTGAGTTGTTCACAGGATTATACCACTTATGCTGGTTCAAGTCATATCATGTTCTCTGATACGCTCTATCAGTATGCTGTACAGGAAAGCAATGAGGTTTTCAATGTGCCTGTATCTGCAACCGAAAAAGCTGACTACGACCGCACCTTCGGCGTGGAGGTAGTAGACAAGCAGAGCAATGCCATCGAGGGTAAGCATTACCGCATCCTCAACAACACCGTTACAATCAAGGCGGGCGAGATGGTAGGAAATGTGAAGGTTCAGGGTATCTATGATAACATCGGCAAGACCGATTCGCTCGGCTTCACCCTGAAACTGGTGATTCCGGAGAAGTATAACTGGACAGATCTCTATAAGGACTATACCCACGTGGTAATGCAGAAGTCTTGTCCTTTCGATATCCACAACTTCTCTGGCTGGTGCATGGTTACATCTACCTTCTACAGTCAGTATCTGAACAACGTAACCAACCGTCTGATCAAGACTGAGGTAGTGGAAGGCGAGGAGAATACCGTTCTCTTGAAGGATGTTTACTATAAGGGCTACAACCTGAAGTTGAAGTTCAATACCAAGAACATTCTTGAGCCAAAGGTAGAGATGGACGACCAGATAGCTGGTGAAACCGGCGAGGCGTTCGGTACCATCTATGGAGACGGCAAGTTGCGCATCAGCCAGCCTTCTCTCTATACCTCTTATTATAACACCTGCCAGAACTATGTATTGCAGTATGTTGTTATGAGTGTAAACAACAAAGATGGTTCATTATTCGGCAACGTAGGAACCTTCATCACCATGTATGAATGGATCAGCGATGCAGAGGCAGAGAAATTGAAAGAACAAGGATATTAATCGTAGAATAAAAAGAAAATGAAAACATTGATTTCAAAATATTGGCTCGTATTGATGGCGCTGGTATCAGTGACTCTGTTCACAGCTTGTTCCAGCGATGACGATGCCGTAACTCCTGTGTTCCCACAGGTACAGACTATCGGCGGTGCAGCTGGTGCTGAGTTGGACTTCACCTTCGATGCCAACGAGAGCTGGAGCCTTTCTTCAGACAAAATCTGGTGTAAACTGGTGCAGGGCGAGAAAACAGACGCCTTCGTACTCAATGGTACTGCAGGCAAGCAGACCATCAAGGTTAAGATTACTGATGATGATGCCAGCAAGGATATGAGCGTGGCTCAGCTCTTCCTGAATATGGGTGGTCAGAAGGTTGCCATCGCTGAGGTTAAGCGTTCGGCTGCCGACCATAAGTTGCAGGTATTCGATGCGGCTGGCAATAATATCACCGAGACAGGTATCACTGTAGGTTACAATGTATACACCAAGTTTACCGTAAAGTCAAACTTCCGTTTTGCTGTTACCAATACTCCAGCTTGGGTAGACTTGGAAGGCGGCTTCCTGGTAGGTACACCTAACAAGGATGCTGTAGGCGGAGTTTCCTTCAAGGAGAATCAGGGCGTAAGTGCTAAGTATGCCATCGCTAAGGACCGCAACTACACCATAACCTTCACTTCTGAGGATGGCAAGGCTGCTGTAACCATACCTGTTATCTATAATGGTATGACCACCAGCACCATGGATGTTACTTATCCAACCTCTTCACAGTGGGCAGTATGGAATGTATCTCTCGATGGTAAGGTGTTCACTCAGAATGGTTCTAGCCTGAATGGCGGTGATACCAACGATTTCACATTCTACAATTTCGTTCCTTTCACCCTCAAGACCTTGGATGATGCTTATCAGCTTGTAGTCTTCGAGAAAGAGAAGAAAGGTTTGTTCGAGGATGGAACTGGTGCTGTGAAGCTGCAGGGTGAGAAGGGTGATGTGAAGCTCACAGTCGCTCCATTAGGCAGCGGAAGCCGTGAGTTCCTGGTCTATGCATTGCCACAGAGCGTATTCGAGAGTCTGGAGAATGGACCCGACGGAATGCTGGAGGAAGACTTCATGACAGTGAAGAGCGATTACGACCGTTACTTCCTGATGAATGTTGTACAGAAGGAGGCCAACTCTTCTGCTGATGATCAGTCTGCAGCGCCTACAATCTTGGAGATGAACTACTTGCCAGTAGAGTGCAAGAAGGATAAATCAACGTATGGTTCTATCATATCAGAAAAATTTGGCTACAATGGTGACGAAATATATGTCGCTCAGTCAGGAGTAGGAAGCTCTCTTACAGTTAATCCTAATATCAAGGATTGGGACCCTAACACTATGATGGAGACAGGCTATCTTACAGTTAAGGATAACAACGGAAATGATGTTTATGCAGAGCTTAGTATGGATATGAATAATAACTGGATATTCTTCGTAAATGTTCCTGCTGCTACTCCGATGTTTATGGTATTCAAGGACAACGGAACTCCTGTAAAGGTTCTTGTTGTTGAATCTCCTGGTGAGGGAATGAGTAAGAAACATACTTCTATCAGAAAAATTAGAAAGTAATGAATAGAATGAAAATATTTTCAAAGGCACTCTTGTTGCTCTTGGTCTCTCTCCTGACCTTTGCAGCAACAAGTTGCTCGGATGATGAAACTGGAGGCTGGGACGGCACATACGGATATGTGCAGTTCAAGCTCAGCAAGAAGGTTTCTTCAAGAGCTACCCGTGCTGCTGCCCTTGACAAACTTGAGAAACTGGATGATGCCAAGAAAATCAAGGTGGTCATGGAGCACAACGGTACAACTGTCTCTCAGACACTGGTGCTCAATTCTTATAATTCAGAGAATGCAGAGTATGGTCTGAGAAGTGAAAAACTGCAACTCGCTTCGGGTACTTACACCGTTATCGGTTTCTATCTCTATGATGCGGTAGACGAGGAGTTGCTGGCTTCTTCTGCCGGCGAAACATTCACTGTAGTAGGTGGCGGTCTGGAAGTACAGAACCTTATGGTGGAGACTGTGGAGCGTGGTAAGGTGAAGTTCAATCTCGTGAAGGAGTGGGAGAAGACCCGTGCCGGTGGTACTGAGTATCTCTTCTCTAACATCCGTCTCGTTGACGTCAGCGTAACCAACCTCTTTACCCGTGAGACCTATACCTTTCCTGAACTGAAGGTGAAATATAAGGAGTCTAGCGAAGAGCATCAGAATCCTGACAATGAGAACGATAAGTATATGGATACAGGTACAGCTTACTGTGATTCTACCGTATGGTTGCCTGCCGGTACTTATCAGGTTACCTCTTATACCACCTACGGGAAGACAGGTGCGGTGAAGACCAAGTACGAAACCCAGCCTGTAAAGGGTGAGGCGTTTATCGTAGAGGATAATCAACTGAATGATACGGCTCAGGTGCCTATCCTCCTTTCCAAGACAAAGGAGTATATCAAGGACTATGAGGCTTTGAAGGCTATCTGGGAATCTCTCCATGGTCAGGAGTGGAGCTTCTATGGCGATGCTACCTTCAAGGGAGCTAACTGGAACTTCAACAAGGAACTCGATATGTGGGGCGAACAGCCGGGCGTAACGCTCAACAGCAACGGCCGTGTCATCGGTCTCGTTATCGCCGGTTTCGGTGCAAAGGGAATCGTACCTGATGCCATCGGACAGCTGACAGAACTCCAGGTGCTCAACCTCGGTTCTCACGATGAGAAGATTGGTGCCAACATCTTCAATAATTATGATGCAAACAGTCTGACTGCAGCAAAGAAGAGCAGCATGCGCCACGACTATGAGAACAAGTTTCTGAAGTATGACCCACGTGCCAACATGTCGGATATGATTGTAGAAAGCTACAACTCTGATCCTAAGGTGGCACCGAAGAACAGAATTAAGAAGGACAGTCGCATCAACTTGAAGGATGCGCAGATCGGTACATTGACCAACAAGATTACAGGTGTATCTAAGGCCATCTATCGCCTGACTAAGTTGCAGCAGTTCTATATCGGTAACTCTTCTATCACATCCGACTCGGTTTGTGCGAATTTCTACAAGCCTGACGATCCTGTTTATGGTAAGTTTGCACAGGAGTTTAAGGAAGAGGATTGGGACAAGATGGAAAACCTGACCGATATCGAACTTTACAACTGTCCGAAGATCAGTCGCATTCCAGACTTCTACTATAAGCTCCCTAAATTGCAGGCGATGAACCTGGCGCGATGCAAGGGAATCTCTGCTAATCAGTTGAGAAAAGATTGGACTAGCTTAGCTGAGGAGAAGACAGGTAAGACACTCCAGATTCTCTATATGAGTTACAATAACCTGGAGGAGTTCCCTGAGTCTTCTGCATTGAGAAAGATGGTAAATCTCGGTTTGCTCGACCTGGCTTACAATAATATCAAGAAGGTACATCCGTTTGGTTCTGAGGTAGCTCTCTCTTCTCTCTATCTGAACAACAACCAGATTGAAGAGATTCCTGCTAATCTCTGTGCCTTTACAGATGATGTGGAAAGTCTGACTTTCGCTCATAACAAGTTGAAGAAGATTCCGAATATCTTCGATGCAAGTTCTGTTCGCGAGATGGGTTCTGTAGACTTCTCTTACAACGAGATTACAGGTGTAGATAATAGTCATGGTACCTACAAGGGTATTAATGCAGCTTCAGTCAGTCTGTCAAACAATAAGATAGAGAAGTTCCCTTCAGAGCTGTTTACTGCCGGTTCGCCAATCACAACCATCGATTTGAGCGGCAACCAGATGCGCACCATCCCTAAGGGTTCCATCAAGGGCAAGAAGGCTTATCTGCTGCAGGTTATCGACTTCCGATTCAACAAGTTGACATCCCTCTCTGATGACTTCCTCTCAACCACATTGCCATACATTACCAATATGGACTTGAGCTACAACTGCTTCACCGAGGTGCCAACCCAGCCATTGAACAGTGCCGTGCTCCGTGCCTTTGCCATCAACCACCAGCGTGATGAGAAGACCGACCAGCGTTGCCTGCGTACATGGCCTACAGGAATCACAACCTGTCCGAGCCTGATCCAGTTCCAGATTGGTTCCAACGATATCCGTAAGGTAGAAGAGACACTGACCTCTCACCTTTATATCCTGAATATCGCAGACAACCCTAACATCTCTATCGATGTAACGAGCGTCTGCGCATACATCAAGGCAGGTATGTATATGCTGTTCTACAACAAGAATCAGGACATCCGCGGTTGCGATGCTTTGGATCTCGAAAATTAAACCCTATAAGAAAGTAGTAATATGAAATATATGAATAAACTGACATTAGGTATCGTTCTCGCTGCCGGGCTTTTCACAGCCTGCAGCGATAAGGATGATGTCGATATCCCAGGAGGACTGGCGCTCGATAAAAAGGAGATAGCCATAGGCCCTCAGGGTGGAACAGAGCAGATTGCCATCGCTGCCTCACAGGACTGGGTAGCTAATACCTCTGAGCCTTGGCTGACGCTTTCGCCTGCCAACGGCGTGGGTTCTGTTGAGGGTACCATCAAGGTGGATTCTACTCTTTCCAACACGCTCCGCAGCACAGAACTCAGTTTCCAGGGTGCCAACGGACAGAGTCGCAAGCTTACCATCACCCAGTTCGGTTATGGCAAGCAGATCTTCCTGAAGGATTCTGTTGTAGAAATCGAAAACTCCGATTCTTACGATAACCGTGCTTTCGAGAGTCTGATTTCTGCCAACGTGGAATGCAAGATTGGTAAGATAGAGTATTCTTTTGAGGGTGATCTGACCGATGCCGAGAAGGCAGAGAACGAGAGCGAGCGTGAGGGCTGGCTCCTGAACAGTAAGGATGAAGATAAGCTGACAGGTACTAACCTGGGTATCGTGCTGGACAGAAAGTACCGTCCTCGCACCGTGAACTTCAAGTTCCGCTGGGCGATGAACGTGGTTCCTGCCGTTCGTGTGGCTAAGGTTCATCTCGTGCCAATCAAGGCTGAAGACCAGCTGGTAGATGCAGATGGCAATCCTACAGATGATGTTATCCTGACCGTTCGTCAGAAGGCAGCACCAAAGATTGAGGACAACCGTGCCGGTGACTCTCTCTCTGTCATCATGATCAACCAGAAACTGGGTAGCATTGCTACCTTCGATTCCAGCGATAACATGCGCAACTGGAGCGGCGTAACGCTCTGGGAAGCTACTGATGATTTAGTGAAAAAACATCCTGAGGCTTTAGGACGTGTACGTTCTGTCAAGTTCAGCATGTTCAACCTCAAGAGTGGCGAAACTCTTCCTAAGGAAGTGGGCAACCTCAAGTTCCTGGAGTCATTCTCTGTTGCTTCCAACGAGAACAACCAGATTCGTGAGGTGAACCTCGGTGATGAAATCTGCTCGCTGAAGTATCTGAAGAATCTTACCGTTCAGGCTTACGGTCTGACTCAGTTGCCTGCTAACTTTATTAATCTGGGCAAGAGTCTTGAATCGCTCAACCTGGTAAGTAACAACTTCAACAAGTTGTCAGATATCACCGATATCGTCAACGAGAAGAACTTCCCTAAGTTGCGTAACCTCATTCTCTACGCACAGCGCCGTACGGATGTTCTCTTCGACATCGCTTCGCTGGGCGAAAAGAATGCATCAGGCGTCTATGTTTATAATAACTATCCTATCGGACTGTATGGTAAGGTAAATGCCGGAACTCCAGACCGCCAGGCGCTTCTCAAGCTCCTGACATGGGATAAGTTGAATACACTGGAGTTGTCTTACTGCTTCCTGGAGGGTGAACTTCCTACCGATGAAGAGATGACTGAGGCACTGGAGGCTGCCGGCAAGGCTCCCCGATACACCAAGTCTGACTTCTCTACCAACAAGGAAGATTATCTCGACAAGCTGGTAGGCGATACCTGCAAGTGGTTGCTCTCAGGCTGGGATAATCCTGTAATCTGCAAACACAAGGATGGTTCTGTAGTTAGTGCGGATGTTTATCCTCTTCAGGTGCCACGTGTATTGCCAAACTGCCGTCAGTTGTCACTCAACCTGAACTTCTTTACAGGAAAGGTGCCAAACTGGATTCTCTTCCATCCACACCTGGTAGAATGGAATGCACCTACGATGGTGTTCAACCAGCAGCCTAAGGGTAAGAATAGCGATGGCGCTGCCGTTGGTTTCTCTAATATGACAGACGACAGCTACAGCTACGACTACTATTACGGAACCAGCGACCCAGGCAGCAACTGGGAGGTTCCGGGTGTAGCTTATCCGCTCTACTACCGCACATACGTGGCAGCAGGCGATATTGATGAAGCTGCGCTGATGGCTAAGTACAGGAGAACTAAGAAAAAGTAAGATAAACATAAAAACAATATAGAAGCAAACAATGAAGAAAAAGTTTTTCTATATAGCAATGGTCGCATTGGCATTGACGGGCTGTTCTGACAGCCTGTCAACCATCGGCTCTTCTGACGGCAATTCAGAAATCACCATTCCTGCAGATGCTGAGGCGGGTGAGCTGCTGATTAAGTTCAGTCCGGAGATGAGCGATATCCTCGACCAGGCACAACTGAGCAAGACCCGCGCCGGAAAGGCTACCCGTTCGGGTATTCCTTCTACCGATGAGGTGCTCGACATCCTGGGAAGCTACAGCTTCGAGCGTGTGTTCCCGGTAGATGCAAATACTGAGGCAAGAACCCGCAAGGCGGGACTCCACCTCTGGTATACGGTGAAGTTTAATAAGGGAACCGACCTGAAGACGGCTGCCGAGCGCCTGAAGCAGTTGGGCGAAATCTCAAAGGTTCAGACCAACGGCCGCATCAAGCGTGCTTACAATACCGACAGCAAGCGCATCTATCTCAGCGATAAGGCACTTCAGCAGAAGTCTACCCGCTCAGCAGCCAATGGCGAGCCAAACGATCCGGGCTTTACCAGCCAGTGGCATTACCGTAACCTGGGCGAGGGCAACTATGATTTTGAGAACCTCAACAACAACAAGGTAGGCGCTAAGGCAGGATGTGATGTGAATGCACTTGAGGCATGGAAGACCTGTACAGGCGATCCTTCTATCATCGTGGCTATTCTTGATGAGGGCGTGATGTATACGCACCCTGATCTGGCAGCCAACATGTGGTGCAACCCGGGCGAAAGTGTTCAGGGTACCCAGACAGACGGCGACGGAAACGGTTATGAGGGCGACCTTCATGGCTACAACTTCGTTACTGAGAGCGGCGATATTACCTGGACTGATGCCAATGACACCGGTCATGGTACTCACGTAGCTGGTACCATTGCAGCCGTAAATAATAATGGTATCGGTGTATCTGGTGTTGCCGGTGGTGACGGAACTCCTAACTCTGGTGTCAAGATTATGTCTTGTCAGGTATTCTCCGGTCAGAACAGTGTAACCTTGGCAGGCGAGGCGAGAGCCATCAAGTATGCTGCCGATAATGGTGCAGTCATCCTGCAGTGCAGTTGGGGTTACAACTCTTCAGAGTCTAGTATCATCAACGGTTATACTCCGGGCCCTGCTACCGAGAAGGAATGGGCTGAGACCTATCCGCTGGAGAAGGAAGCTCTGGATTACTTCATCAACAATGCCGGTTCGCCTAATGGTGTCATCGACGGTGGTATTCCAGTCTTCGCAGCCGGTAACGAGTATGCTGGCAATCCTGCTTTCCCAGGTGCTTACTCTAAGTGCGTCTGCGTATCTTCATTAGCTGCCGACTTTACTCCAGCCTGCTACACCGATTTCGGTTCGCTCGTAACCCTGAGCGCTCCTGGTGGCGACTTGGAATATTACAGCAAGATTGGCGAGCAGGAAGATGAATACTGGGCAGAGACCACCGAGCAGAAAGGTGCTGTGCTCTCTACGATGATCAAGAACGGTCAGCCTGCTTACGGCTACATGGAGGGAACCTCTATGGCTTGTCCTCATGTTTCGGGTGTGGCTGCCTTGGGTCTCGCTTATGCTGCCAAGACGAACCGTCATTATCGTGCTGCCGACTTCGTAGCCCTGATGAAGAAATCAGTGAAGGATTTGGATAGTCATTATCAGAATGGTGCAACTAAGACCTACTATATGAACCATACTACCGTAGGTGCTTCGCCAGAGATTGTACAGCTCTCTAAGTACATCGGCAAGATGGGTGCTGGTCTGATTGATGCAGCTCAGCTCTTGAATAACATCACGAACAAGGAATTCAGTTCTGATATGAAGTTGCCTAACGTGTATGTAGGCATCGAGAAGACAGTTTCTCTCAACCTCGCTGCATATTTCGCAGGTCAGACAGGGGGATTTTCTTGCTCTGTAGCGAAGAACGGCGTAGCTTCTGCTTCGGTAGATGGCAAGACGCTCATCGTGAAGGGACTCGCTGCCGGAAGTACATCGCTCACCGTAACAGCTGCTGATGGTACCAGCCAGACCGTAGTTGTGACCGTTAGAAAGAGTGCCGGTAACAATGGTTGGATGTAATATGAAGATATTTGCTTTCCTATCGCTTTTCTTCCTGGCTTTGCCTGTTACGGTGAATGCGCAGGAGGAACTGCTGAAGTTTGAGCATCCGCTTATCGATGCAGGTACGATGACCGAGGACGATGCGCCTCGCACCTTCACCTTCGTAGGTAAGAATGTGAGCAAGAAGATACTGCACATCACACAGGTGAGAACCACCTGTGGATGTACTAGTTCTTATGTCAGGGGCGATGTGATGAAGCCTGGCGATACCTGTCAGGTGCAGATCACCTTCACGCCTAACCGCTATCCGGGCACCATCAATACGGGTGCTTATCTCTATCTGAAAGAGGTAGAGGGACAGCCTGCCGTTAAGCTTGCCTTAACGGGAAAGGTACTGCCGGGTGCTGACCAGTGGGCACGCTATCCGCACAAGATGGGCGCACTCAGACTGAAACAGGCGAAGGCAAGTATCACAGAGGTAAAGCCGGGCACAGAGCCTGAGGCACGTATCCTCTGCGGAAACAGCGATGACAAGCCGCTCCGTATATCCAGCCTCCTTCTTCCTCCTTATGCCCGTCTTACGACAGAGCCTGAGGTGATAGAACCGGGTGATGAGGCTGACCTCGTCATCACCATCATAGCCGATAAGATTCCGGCTACGATGCCCGAATCCTTCACCTTCCCTGTTATTCTGGAGGGCTTGGACGCCCGCCCGTCTGACAGAACGATACAGGTCGTTGTAAAGGTAAAAAGGTAAAAAAGGAAAAAAGTAAAAAAGAAAAAAATACCAAGACAATGAAATATTTGAAAAAACTCTTCACCCTCCTGGTGATTGCTTTGTTTGCCTGCGGCTTTGCTGCCTGCAGCAGCGATGATGAAGAACCGGAGGAGCCTTCTCTGGAAGTTACGCCTGCCAATCTTCATGGCACATGGAAGTTGGCTGAGTGGAACGGTGAACCTCTTGCTGAGGGCACATACTGCTACATCGTTTTCAATCGCAAGGACCAGACTTTCGAGATGTATCAGAAGTTTGACAGTATGTATGGTCGCCATATCACCGGTTCGTTCGCTATCAAGAACGATCCATACCAGGGCTACATCATCAGCGGAAGCTATGATAATGGTAAGGGCGACTGGAATCAGAGTTATCTCGTAACCCGCCTCCTGGCTTCCGGTTCCATGATATGGACCGCCAAGGACGATGTTACCGACATCAGCCGCTACAAGCGTTGCGATGAGGTTCCTGCCGAGATACTCAAGGAATGTAAAGATCTCTGAAGAATAAAAAAAGAGCGAATTATCTGCAAATTCTGCGGATTATTCGCTCTTTTTTTGTATCTTTGCCCTCAAACTTATCATCGGCTTCAAAGTTTAAGGATATGATATTAACGATTACAGGTTCAGACAGCACCGGAGGCTCTGGTGTACAGGCGGACATCAGGACGATTTCCGAGTTGGGCGGTTATGCTGTTTCGGCGATAACCAGCATCACTGTGCAGAATACGCTCGGTATTCAGGAGTTCTTCGATATTCCTGCCGAGATTGTTTCCGGGCAGATAGAGGCTATCATGAACGATATGCAGCCTGATATAGTGAAGATTGGTATGATACGCAGGGTGGAGACGCTGAATGTGGTCATCGATGCGTTGACCAAATACCGTCCTGCCCATATCATCTATGCCCCTGCCATCTGGTCGAGCCAGGGCGATGCGCTGATGACGGAAGATGTGGTGAGCCAGATCAAATACCGTCTGCTGCCGCTCTGTTCGGTTGTGGTGGCGAGGAAGAAGGAGAGCGACATCATTCTTCAGAATTCCAAACTGCTGAGCCTTGCCGAGAAGCAGGGACTCCGGATCTATCGCCTCGACAATGCCAATTCCCATGGTCTCATCAACCGTTTCTCTTCAGCTCTTGCCGTTTATCTGAATCAGGGCAAGAAGATGGAGGAGGCGTTGGTGATGGCGCAGGATTTCATCAATGTAGAACTCGTGCGCCAGAGCAATCTGCAGGGCAGAAGTTCCGAACTTTACAACCAGTTTATCTCGCAGGTTAATAACTTCTGCCGCACTTATAGCGATGTTCATTTTTATGCCGACCAGTTGAATGTGAGTGGCCGTTATCTGGCTCAGGTTACCCGCCGCATCTCCGGCAAGACGCCGAAGGCAATCATCGATGAATACATCGTGAAGGAGATAGAGCGCGAGCTTTCTACCACCACGCATACGGTTCAGGAAATAGCCAATACCTTCGGTTTCTCCTCGCAGGCTCATCTCACCAAGTTCTTCAAGAAGATGAGAGGGGTAACGCCTTCTGCTTTCAGACAACCAAAACCTGTTGATTAAAATGAGTCCGGCCAACTGAGGAAACGAAATACGGCCAACTGAGGAAATGAAATACGGCCAACTGAGGAAATGCCGAAAAAAAGTAGTATCTTTGCACACGTAATCAAATATTTGAAAATATGGAATACAAATATAGACTCGCAGACCAAATGCTGGCAAAGAAACTGAAAGATTAAAATAAGGTTCATTTTACTTCTTGCCTGGTAACGGTACTAAGTTGCATCAGCGTAGTGTATGAACGAAGAAAAGTTAAAGTAATTAAGTTAAAATAGAAACACGGACAAATTGAATTTGTCCGGCTCTTTTGTCCGGTCGCTTGTAAAGGGTTAAATATTAGTAACTTATAAGCTACCGGACAATTTGTCCGGACAAATTCAATTTGTCCGTGTTATTTTTTCTTTTTATCTCTATGTTTTCCACCTCGGAACTCATAGACTTAGGAACCATAAAACTATGAGTTAGGATTATTAACATAAAGCTCTAAAGCAGCCAAAGGAGAATAAGAGAGGTTGGAACGTAAACAGTTGGGAATGAGCAG
>ENA-ORIC01000542-ORIC01000542.1-human-gut-metagenome-genome-assembly--contig:-NODE-542-length-47437-cov-4.334396_pt1 | contig 47437 bp, 40 predicted proteins | sample MGYA00243023_ERZ508732 | MGnify/ENA primary metagenome ERZ508732 (study PRJEB26277, sample SAMN04329767) | human gut metagenome | biome: human-associated habitat | host: Homo sapiens | place: USA... | reverse complement strand
ATCTTTTCGAGAAATTCCCGCTTGTGCGTTTTTACTTCTTTTAATTCGTCGTGTATGAACGACAGGCTCATTTGTTTGTTCATGGATTTATTATACCACTTTTTTCACGTTTTTTCAAGACCCTTGGTTTTGTGCGGTGTTGCCTTAAATCGCTGATCGCGTCCGTCGACCGGATAAAACCGAATGACAAAACTTCCCTCGAAATCATCCTCGAGGAGGCGTCCACGTACTTCTCGGGAATACGCTCGGCGGAAGAGACGGTAAAGCTGATATCCGACCGCGTCCGGACCAGACTTCAGGAAACAAAATAAAACAGAACGCCCCCGGAAGACCCAACCTCCGGGGGCAATCCTTATTCAGAACATATCGGGCGTGAAGTCGCCTTTCATCGACGCCTCGCCTATGTACTCGTCATACTTCTTCCTGCCGTTGTACCAGATACGCCATGATCCGTTGTCGTACAGCGCCGAGGGCTTGTAGCAGCTGTCGGCGTCCCACTCTCCGTCAGTCGGGCTCACGAGCGGATTCAGCTTGCATCTCTTCCAGCCGGTGCGTCCGTCGGGCGACAGCGCGGCGCAGATGCAGGCGGTGTTTATATCCCTGTAGCCGATATAGAACATGAGATAGCCGAGCTCGGTACGCAGCACCTGACACCCTCCGACACGGTCGCGCTCGTACTCGTTCGACGCGTCCTTTACGAATATCGGGTTTATCCTGTCCTTTGTCCAGTTGATCCCGTCGGTGCTCGTCGCGAGCGCGAGGACGTTCGGCTCGTAGGTCTCGCCCGCGGCGTACCACATACGGTAAACGCCGTTCTCATACAGAACGCAGGGGTTCATGACGCTCATGCCCTCGAATTGGCGCTCCGGGATAATCATAGGTTCGCGGCTCACCCGCTCGAAATGTACGCCGTCACGGCTCACCGCGCCGCCGACGAAGCTGTAGCCGCGCGCCTGCCCGGTGTACCACATCTTCCACTCGTCGCCGACTTTTATGACGCAGTTCCGGTTGCAGTTGTCCTCCCAGCCGTTCGTCGGGTCGCACGGGAGAGTTATCTCCGGCTCCGACCAGTGGACGCCGTCGTCCGAGAACGCGACCGCGAGAGCTTTTTTCGGTCTCCAGGAGAAGTCCATGCGGTAACACCCGCCGTCGCGCGTGACGAGAACGTCGAAGAGCGTGCCGGTAGACGGACCGCCGTAGATTGGGTTTGCGGGGTTTTTGATGAAGTTTGTCATTGTTGTTTTACCTTTCATTGTTTCTCTGTGATCTTTCCGATGGCTTTATCGAGTTTTTTCTCCGCCGCCGGAAGCTTTGAAGCTATCTTCGAAGTAAGCGACGTGACGTCGCCCTTATTCAGAACATCGTTATACACACTCTGTAGCCCAAGATATCCAAACGCGTACTCGAAATTCATCGTGCGGGTGGAGCGGATTATCTCGAGCATCCTGATTGAACCCTCGTCGCGCATTGCCTTGTGCTTCAGAACGACGTCGTAGTATGCCATTGCGTCGCCATAGTAGCTCTCCGCGTTCATTGCCTCGAGCAGAACACCGGTCATCTCCTGCTCCGGGCTGATCGGCGAGACAGCCATTATACTTGACCAATATGTCGTGAATGTGTGTCTGTACTCGCTTCCCGCGTCGTATTTCGGCACCGGCAGCAGACCGATATCGGTATCGAGGTCACGGAATATCAGCAGCTGCTCGATTCCCCCGAAATAGAAGAGCGTATTGCCGGCGCGGAAATTCTTTCTGAGGATATTCGTCCATGGGTCGCTCTCGCGGCTCTGGAACTTCTCCACGAGCAGCCAGTCCCCGCTGTTCATCGTCGCGCTGACCTTCTCCGCCGCGGAATAGAAGTTCTCGCCGACATTGTAGCGCGGAATTCCGTTCTCATCATGGTCGACAACGTCCGCACAGCAGCCGGTCATCATGACGAGAAACTCGAAATAGTCCCCGCACGCGCCGTACCTGTCGTTCTCATCCATCGTTCCGTTTCCGTCGAGATCGTTCGTCACGTCTTTAGTCAGCGCGGAGAAATTGTCTATCGTCCACTCGTTTCTGTCCACCATGCCATAAGGATCGATCGAGTACTGTTCCGCCAGCTCTTTGTTGAATACGACCGCGTTCGTATGGGAGTCTGTCCATGTATTCATGGCGCCGATTGCCGCGAACACCTTTCCGGACACAGAGAGATCATTCGCCGTCTGTGTGTTCCACCAAGGATTTTCGAGGTCGATATAACGTATCGAGTTTATATCCGTGAAATACTCCCCGGTCGCGGCAAGCGGCATGAGCCTCGAGAAGGACTCGACGACGACCTCCCAGTTGTCGTCCCCGGCGAGGAAAGAACGCTTGTATGTCGCGGAAGGGTCGTCGACGCGCTCCTCACTTATCGTCACGCCGTACTTTTCCTCAATCTTCAATGTTCTGGCGAACACGGCATCGTTCATCGTCTCGCCGTTCTCCTCGTCGGAACGTACCTCGGAGTAGTATCTGACCACCTTGTCGGTGCTCGTCCTCGACAGAAATCTCAGCGTTTTCCCGTCATACCTGACGTCCGGGAGATCAGGCTCCAGCCTTGTCTCCTCGGTGTTGTCGCCGACAGTCACGGTCGTGTCGACGCCCTCCGTCGTGACCGTGGGTTTCTCTTCCGCACCTGAGCCGCAGGATACAAACGCGGCAAGTATCGCGAGCGCGAGAAACATGGATATACATTTTGCGTGTCTCATTGTCGTTCTCCTTTTTTCGTAAAACTCTTTACTTTTGTTCCGTTTTATGATATAATACACGTAAACATGGATTTTTTCGCGAAGCACCCGTGTCTATGTATCCATTATACACCATATCGCGAAACGTCACAAGAGCATTATGTCAGAACATATATACATTTTGTATCAGAAAAAGAAAGGCGGCAATCAATGAACGGCAATCTATCCACACTTCGCGGCGACGCGCATCCGGAGATAATCCCCCAGTACGAAACCGCGGCGTGTACCCTCGCCGAAAGAGATTTCTACACCCCACGCGAAGAACTCGACGATATATTCTTCGTCCCGTCATATATCGGGCACTACATCTGCAAAAAAGAATACGAGATACAGCGCGACGACCTGAACGTCGACGGACTCATCCTCGTGACGACGGCAGGTGAAGGGCGTCTGATACGCGGTGACGGAGACATCCGCCTCACGCCGGGAACCGTATACATCCAGAACTGCCACGAGCATCATCACTACAAAGCTGTAAGCAACGGCTGGGAATTCAGATATGTCCACTTCTGCGGCGGGCTGAGCCGTGAATACTGCGACATGATAGCGAAGCGCTCCCCGGTCACAAGACCGTCGCCGAACACGTTCGACGCGATACTCCGGCTGATGGAAGACATAAAGAACGGCGTTGAGGACGCGGCGGTCTCGCACGCGCGCCTATCCGGATATATCTATGAGATGCTTGTCATCATCCTCGACTCATTCAGGAAGACTCCGGAGCGCGGCGACCCCAAGGCGGACGCCATCATGGACGCGATAAACTATATACGCGACCATATTGCCGAAGAGCTCGACACTCCAATGCTCGCCAGACGTGCTTTCATGAGCCGCACCTATTTTTCCGCCCTGTTCACCCGGGTCTGCGGTGTACCGCCGCATGAGTACGTAATAACCCTGCGTATCAACCGCGCGAAGAAGCTTCTGGCGGACACGAGCCTTCCGGTGTGGCGCGTCGCGGAGCTCTCCGGCTTTTCTGACGCGTCAGCTCTCGCGAGAATGTTCAGAATGAGATGCGGCGTCAATCCGACCGCCTACCGCTCCGGGGAATACACGCCGGCAAGGAACTGACTGTCCGCTTTCACGTGCCGTTGGAAACGTTCGACAATGCAAAAAGTATTGAAAGTCGTGCGAAAAGGATCGGATTCTCCCGATTGACTTGACAAAACAACGCGCGTCCTGTATAATAGAGACAGTGGAACGCTGATTCATGGCCACCTATGCATAAAAAATCAATAAATCCGGGGCGCCTTTCTTCAGTCCCCCCGATCTTATCAGCTTGTACAAAAGAAAACACATCACGGAGGATGAAAATGAAACGTATCCTGAGAATACTGACGCCGTTCGCGATCCTGATCGTCATGCTCGCCATGGCAGCGGGCTGCGGTGAAAAAGCTCCGGAGTATATTCCGGAGCCGACGAGGATTCTGCGCACCGATATTCCGTCGCAAACCGCTCTTGACGGCGTAAAGATGCTACGCGCCGCGCTGAGGGAAAAGTCCGGAAAAGATATTGAACCCGTGACCGACTGGGTCGCCCGCGGTGAAGAGATTCCGCCGCTTGACTCAGAGATAGTCGTCGGAAAGACAAACCGGGAAAAAAGCGCTTCGGAATATGAAGCCCTTGTCAGCGCGCGGAAGAACAGCTCCCGCGACTGGTCAATCGTCGAGTCAGACGGCTCGGTGCTGATAACCGGCGCGAGCGACGAGGCTCTTCTCGACGCCGTGAGCTATTTCATCGCAAACTATATCGATGAGGAGGGGATAAAGGTGCCGCAGGGTGAAAAATACGAGTTCAGGTATCCGTATAAAGATATAACGATAGACGGAAAGTCACTTTCTGATTACGCCCTTGTGCGCTCTTCCGATCCGCTCATACGCGGCGCGGAGGAGTTCCTGCTCGATACCGTCAGGGACGCGTGCGGTCTGGCGCTCAACTCCGGCGAAATGAAAATCACCTCGGAGCTTTCCGGGACCGGCTACTCGGTGACGTCTGACGACGCCGGGATAACCGTCAGAGGCGGTACATACGCCGACATCAATATGGGCTTCGCCATGCTCGGCGCGGCTATTGAAGACGGAAGCTTCTCCGGAAAATCGGATATCTCCGGAACACTGCCTTCGGTACACAGCGTCGGTGAGAAAACCGCTGACGGGCGGTATACCACAATCGGCGATCCGGTCTGGCTGATAGATGACAGCTCGGTGATTCAGTCCGGATGGGATGCCGACCTTGTTTCCACAAAATTCACGACCGCCGCGGAAAACAACACCGGATACTGGCATAAATACTCGCTTGACAACAGCGGCGTTAACGAGCCCTGCATGATGAAGCGCCCATTCCAGCCGCAGACCGACGGTGTTCTGACCCTTGAAACGAGGCTTACGATTCCGGCGTCCGGAGCAAAAATAACGCTCGAGGGCGATGGAAAGACCGCGATAATGATCGCCACGGATAACAACAGAATCGTTACCGGAGACGGCAAGGAGATCACCGCGGCAACCCCAATGATCTCGCTCAGACTTATCGCGGACATCGACTCGGCGAAGTACCGGGTCTTCATAAACGGAAGTGAACTCGGCGAGTACGATTTTCTTGAGAAGACAGGGAAGCTCGATCTTCTGCGCTTTTCGCTCGACGCCGGAGCCAACGGCTCAATGGCGCCCGAGTTCGTCTATCTGTACAGGAACTACCCTGCACTGAGCAGATTCGACCTTGAGACAAGCGGAGCCGCTCCGCTCGGATGTGTGTCCGAAAACGCGGAAATCACCGACGCGCGCGACCTCAGGATCAGCGGCGGACACGCGGAGATGTCCTTCCCCGCCGTCGACGGACATGTGGCGTATGAGGTGAAGCTTCTCGCCGGGGACTTCTCGACGGCTTCATTTGATGTTCTCTCGGGCGGAAAGCCTGTGCTTTCGCTCGTGTTCGACAAGATGCTCGCGAAGGTCGGGGACGAGGTGCTCCGCACATATTCAAAGAATTTCTGGTATACGCTCCGCATTGAGCCGGACACCCGCTCCGGAGCGGCTGAAGTGTTCATCAACGGAAAGACGCTCGGTTATTTCGCGCTGACCGGAAATGTCAGCGGCTTTGACGGAGTGGCAGTGCGCTCGGAGGGCGTCGTGCGTATTGACGACCTCATGGTTTTCCAGATAAACGATCACGACGACTATGTGCCCGCTCCGGTCTCCGCCGGTTCGGACGGATATAATGTCGGGCTTCAGGTGTGCTCCCTGTGGCGCAACGGGTATCATTACGGATGGGACTGCATATCTCCGTTTGAAGAAAACCGCCCGGTTCTCGGCTACTATGACGAGGGAATCACGGAAGTCGCCGACTGGGAGATAAAGTACATGGCTGAACACGGCATCGACTATCAGCTCTTCTGCTGGTACAGTACCAGCATGACAGACCCGATAAAGACGCCGGGTATGTATCAGGCTCTCCACGATGGATATTTCATGGCGCGGTACAGCGACAGGATGAAGTTCGCGATAATGTGGGAAAACGCAAACGCCACGCATCCCGGATCGAGCGACAATTTCCGGAACGTGATCGTCCCGTACTGGGTGGAATACTACCTGACTGACCCGCGTTATATGACGATCGACAATAAACCCGTGATAACCGTGTTCTCAGTCGGCGACCTGCTGAAGGACTTCGGAAGCGCCGAAGGCGTAAAGGCTGAGTTCGACTATCTCAGAGACGTCTGCCGCGGGCTCGGATACGACGGCGCGATAATCATGGTTCAGGCGGCAACGACTAACGGCAGCACGCTGGCGACAATACGCGAGTTCGGAGCCGACGCTACCTACGCTTACAACTGGGGAAAAGCGAACACCTCCTTAGAATATGAGAACTATGTCTCCGGACAGTTCGCCTCCGGAACGAATACGGTCGCGACGATATCGGTCGGCTTCAACAACGTCGCGTGGGCGGGCACCCGTTCCTCGCTGATTGAGCCGGACGACTACAAAAAGGCCCTCGAATGGGTCCGGGATGATTTCTCCGGCAGATATGACAAGGACTCCTGGCTGTCGCGTTCCGTGATACTCTCCACATGGAACGAGTATGGCGAGGGAACGTATATAATGCCGTCGCCCGCGCTGCATGGCTTCGATTATCTTGAGGCGGTGCGCGAGGTCTTCGCCCCGGACAGCGGATGTGAGAACCTTATTCCAACCGAGAGCCAGCTCGCGCGGCTCAGTACTCTGCGTGTCCAATCAAGAAAGATCCTGCGCGCGGATTACAGAGTTGAAAACGCTGATTACTCGGGATTTGAGGCTATAAAGGCCTGGGACTTCAAAACCGGCGCGAACGGCTGGGCACAGGGCTTCGGTCTGCGTGAGTTCAGCGGTTCCGGCGGAGCGCTCTCCGGCATATCCGGCGCTAACGATTACAGCGTCATGTCGCCGGATAATCTCGGCATTGACCTTACCGGAGCCGGCGCGCTGCATGTGCGGATGAAGGCTGAGAAGGCGGCGGGGACACTTCAGATATTCTTCACGACCGATGAGGATAACAACTGGGACGAGAAGAAATCCTTCCACGTGCAGGTATCAAAAGCCGGAGAGTATGTGGATTACTGGCTCCCCACAACCGGCAACGCCGCCTTTTCCGGCAAGCTGAGACGTCTGCGCGTCGATCCTCAGGATATATCTGAGAGCCGTTTTGAGATAGAACTCCTTGAAGTCTCCGGAAAGAGGGAACGGCTCACGCTTGAACGTTCAGACGGAGCCGTGTTCAGCTTCGGCAGGTACGAACCTTATTTGTCGGATGGCGAGCTGTATATGCCGTTCGACCCGAAGACCGGACTCCTGACATTCTTCGGATGCGGCTACGACTGGTTCCCGGAGACCCGGACGATACTCGTGCGCCGCGGCGGAAAGTCGGTGAGCTACACCATAGGCAAGGATATAGAAGAGATGGACGGCCTTCCTGTCATCCCGTTCGGCAGGCTGACTGACGACTTCGGGATCAGTGACATTGTGATAAAGACCGAGAAAATGTTCTGAGCGTAAAACGGCGCGGAGGCATGACGCTTCCGCGCCGTTCGTCTGTTTTCCGATCTTATCCGTGCTTTCCCGCGTTTTCCCGTCACAGTCAGGGAAACCGTGAGAAAATCGCGCACACTTATTGACAAAGGCTCATGGCTATGGTATAATATGTCAGACAATAACTTCGGAGGATAAAAACCAGATGTTTTCAAAATATGTGTCAAATGTCCCGCTTGGGACCGGGACAAACTTCATCCTTTCCTTCGGCGGAGACAGGCGTGTCCGCGCACGGGCGTATTTCAGGGTGGAGATGAGCGGTACTTTCGACTACCGGATATTCTACATAAACTCGGTGAACAGCACCTATGACCAGGGCGCGGTCGCCTACAGAAACAGGAGCGGAGGACATTTCCGCGTTGTCAGCGCGTCTCTCGCGGACGGCGGTCAGATAGGCTCGGCAGACGCCGAAAGGCTGATAAAGGAATCGCACCATGAATCGCTGCCGCCGCTCGACGGCGCCGTGACGCTGACCTTCGACGGGGAAATATTCCGCGATGTCACACCTGACGAGCATATTGTGAGCGATCCTGTCAGACTGACGATACCGGACGGACACTATCTCGCGTTCGAGTGGGAGATTATCGGAGACGGAATTCCGTGTACACCGGACAGCAGGGCGCTGACCTTCGTCGACACCGGAGAGGGTTATTCGACCGCGGATGGAATTCCGTGTCCCCTTCCCGCCATGTTCGCCTGCGACAGGCCGTACAGGAAACGTATAGCGTTTCTCGGCGATTCGATAACACAGGGCTGCGGCACAGGACGGAACCTGTATGGTATGTGGGCGGGAAGAATCGCCGCAATGATGCCTGAAAACGCCGTCTGGAACCTCGGTCTCGGATGGGGACGCGGGTCGGATATGCTCGCACCGAAGGACAATGACACCGGAAGCTGGCTCTGGAAAGCCATGCAGAACGACGTCGTCATCCTGACCTATGGCGTCAACGACCTTCTCAGCGGCAGATACCGCGAGAACGCGTCTGAACGCCGACCCGACACCGCGGGCGAGGTTGTCGCGACGATATGCGGGCTTATCGAAAAGCTTCAGGACGCGGGCGTGGAGGTCATACTTTCGACGGTTCCGCCGTTCGATTATTCGCCCGCCGCGAAGAACGAATGGAGAGCCGTGAACCTCGCGATACCGCGGATTGCGGACCTCTACGGCTGCCGCGTGTATGACATAGAGGCGGCGCTTGACAATTCCGCCGCGCTCGGCAATGAATTCATGTACGGCGCTCACCCGGACGAGAAGGGCGGAGAGATCGCTGCCGAGGCGTTCAGAAAACGCTTCCTGAACGGCGGACTAAAAACATTCTGAACATACAAGTCGGAAAATAAAATTTCAGACCAAACAGTTTGTACGAAAGGCATGGTCATAAAAATGGATTACAGAGACTACCAACCAAAAAAGACCTCCCGCGTCCGCGAGGACATCGAATGGTCGATCAACTATTCCTACAATACGCTCGACACAAAGAACCCGCGCGTCATGCTCATCGGCGACTCGATCTGCAACGCGTACCATTACGCCGTCCGCGACCGGCTCGCGGGAAAGGCAAACGTCTCCTTCTGGGCGAGTTCGAAGTGCGTCACCGACCCGGACTATTTCCGCGAGCTCGAGTTCATGCTCGACGCGAGGGAATACGCGCTCATAACCTTCAACAACGGGCTCCACAGCCTCTCAACCGACATGACCGAATGGGAAGATGCGTACCGCTCCGCTGTCAGGTTCATTCTCGACAAACTCCCGGAGACAACGCTCTGCATTGTTCTGTCGACCGCTCTGAACGACGATGAGCTGACAAAACGCTCGCGTGAGCTGAACCAGATCGCGCTGAGAATCGCCGACGAGTTCAGGCTCCCCGTGATTGACCTGTTCACCCCGACGAACGCCCTCGACAAGCCGAATGAGATGACCGACCGCTTCCACTTTGGGCAGAAGGCGATCAACATGCAGGCTGACATGATAGCCGCTAAGGCGTGCGAGCTGCTGAACCTGCGTGATATCGGAATCGTACAGAAATCCACCGAGACCGGAGCGCTCGGCGCTGAGAAATAAGAAATCCGCACTGACGTGATGAACGCCGGTGCGGTTATTTTTTTATCTGTCTTTTATATCAAACAATACCTTCATCCACTCGTCGGACAGGTCGACCCATCGGCGGGCGTGGGTTATCGTCTCGTTCAGTCTCTTAAGCTCCTCGCCGTGATAAACCTCGGCGTTGCAGATCGAGAGACCATGCTGACCGTCCTCGAAAATGTGCAGCTCAAACTTTATATTCTCGCGTCTGAGCGCCGCGGCGAACTCAAGCGAGTTCTCGACGGCGACCGCCTGATCGAAGAACGTGTGCCAGATGAACGCGGGCGCGGTCTCGGAGGTTACGCACTTCTCAAGCGACATCTTCTCGCGCTCCTCGTGCGAAGCGTCGGGGCCGAGCAGATTGTCGATCGAGCCTTTGTTCGCAAAGGGTCCGTCGCCGATTATTACCGGGTAGCCGAGGACCATGGCGTTCGGCTTGTTCTCACCCGGAGCAAGTCCGAGCTTTTCCGCGATGAACGGCTTGTTCCAGAAACAGCCAAGGCTCGCCGTCAGGTGTCCTCCGGCGGAGTATCCGGTCACGGCGATGGCGTCCGGGTCGACCCCGAACTCATCCGCGCGGCGTCTGACAACCGCGACCGCCGCGGACAGCTGGAGAAGTGCCGCCGGATATCTCACCGGAGCAACCTCATAATTCAGCACGAACGCCGCGTAACCCCTCGCCATGAACTCGAGCGCGATCGGCTCCGCCTCACGGAAGGAAAGCATATTATACCCTCCTCCCGGGCAGACAATGATAGCCGGGCGGCGGCGCGCCGGGTCAACCTCGACCGAATTGTCGGGGATATATGTCGTCAGGGACGGCTCAGAATACTCCGCCCACGGTCTGTCAAGCATACCCTGACGCGCGGAGTGTTCGTGTCTCTCCTTCGCGAGCTCATCGACCGTGCGCTCACAGAGCCCCGGGAACAGCTGCCGGAGATATATTTTTTCGTATGTCATAATGTTGTATTTCCTTTCAGCGACCGGGGAAGTTCCGGTACGGATCGCACTTTTCATGCTTTTCAAAATTATACCACACACCCGTGAATTTGTCAAGCGGGTGTGTGATTTTGTTATGCCGCCTGCATATGAAACCGCGCCCCGCGGAGCCGGTGAGCCGGCGCGGGACGCGAATCAGATCATTTCTTTTCGCCGTACAGCGACAAGTCGTTGTTCCTTCCGAGACACTTCTCAATCACGACCGCGATGAAGGATGAGAAGCCGTGATCAATGCTCGAACCGTACTTCATGTCCTCCCAGAGAGTTCCGGTCTCCGCGGCGCATTTTCCGTATGTCGCCCGTATCTCCGCGAGATCCTCGTCGAACAGACACGCCCTCAGCATCGCCGCGGCGCGCACCGCGTAGCCTATGAAGCCGTGAAGCGGCTCAATGTCCGGAAACTCCGTGAAGTTGTCGATGAACTTCTCACGGAACACCGCGAACTCCGGCGCCTCAAGGTCGGCAATCCCGAAGAACACCGCCTCCGCCTGACATATCCGCGACCTGTCCGGAAGTCTCACGAGCGTGCCGTCCGCAGCCCTCTCCGAGTGGTCGAAGAATGTCACGCCGTCGAAGGACTGCCTCCGGATGACCCCGCGTATCTCCTCGGCTCTCCGAGTGAGCGCGGGACGGTCGTACATTTCCGCCACGCAGTCGAGCACCTTCGCCCAGAGCATATTCATCGGGTAGTTCACATCATATGTCCATCGGTTCGCCATCGTCGGCTCTACAAACACCGTCGGTATCTTCTCGAGCAGACCGTCACAGTTTGTGTAGCCGTCGAAATACGTAATGATACGATCAATGAGTCCCTTGAACTCCGCGATGTCCCCGCCGCGCCTGCCGTACTCGTATACCTCATATACAAACCAGAGCGTCCAGCTCGATATCGTTCTGCTCGTCGTCAGCTCTCCGGGGTAGCACATCGGGAGAAGTCCGTCCGTCAGAATTCCGCCGTCATTGAGCGGAAAGCTCTCCGCCCTGATGAAGTTCTCAAGGAATATCCGCTCGCACTCAAGGCTTCCGGTGAACCTGAACGCCGACAGAGCGGTGAACCAGCTGTCGCAGAGCCATCCGCCGCGCTCGCGACCCGGGCAGTCCATGAACGTGTCGAGCGTGTTGTGCGTGAAAGTCCTGAACGCCGCTTCATGCGTGAGGTCGAGAACGCCGTCGCCGGAAGCGAGCGGAACATACTCCGCGTCATATCTGTACTCGCGCATATCGGCTCTCAGAATATCAATCTCTCCGGTTTCCACCATGACGCCGAGATATTTCAGCGAATAGCACTCGAAGGACTCAAATGTCCTTGTCTCATCAGCGGGGTCTATGTCGAGCTTTATTATGTCTATCTTTTCCTCACGTTCGACGCCGATGTCTATTCTGCCGTCGCGCGGCATCTCCGAGAAGAATATGTACGCCGTTGTCTTCACCTTCGCGCGGAAGGTCAGCCTGATGAAGCCCGCGTATATGCGGCCGAAATCAAGCGCGGCATAATCTCCCGCGCTCACCGTCAGCGGCATGGAGAGATCGCTTTCAACCGGTATCATGTCGCCGTACATCGCGGCGAGGACGTCGTCGGACAGTTCTTCGCGCCGATAGCCGACCACCTCGTCAGAGATCCTGGTGAAACGCTTGTCGTAGCGGTCAAACCCGTCCTTCTTCCGGAACTCACCGCGCTCATACGGCACGGCTTCGGGTGACAGACCGAGATACGGGAGCTTCCACTCGCGTTCCATGTACTTCTTTCCGTGATCGACCGTTTCAAGCGGCTCGGCGTCAAGCGACCATATCACATTCCATACACCGTCCGCCGCCTTTCCGGTGAGCCGCCAGACCTCGGTGAACGCCCTCTGGTAGCTGTACCTTATGCACTTCCGCGCGCGGATTCCCTCAAGGCTGACACCCTCGAAGTCCCCGTTCACAGCCGTGAGGCGGATCACATCGCCGTCCTCACAAAGTTCCGCCTGTAAAAACGACAGAATATCCATTGTATAGAACGACGGGCAGTTGTACCCCGCGACCTCGACGGCGAGGTAGTTCTCACCATCCCGGACGTCAAGGCTTATCCTGTCGACCCGGACATATCCGTGCGGTCCGCGCGCGGGGCCGTAGTGGACGACATCGCCGTTCAGCCATACGCGGTACAGCGTCGAGCCGGTCAGGGTCAAAGTATACTCATGCCCCGCGCGGGCAGTGAAGACAGTGCGGAACGCCGCCTGCGAGTTGACGACGCCGCTCTTTCCGGCGATACAGACCGGTACGGCTTTACTGAAAAATTCCATTTAGTCTCCTATCATCGTATCAAGATTCTCGAACATTTTCTCATTTGCGGCGAGAACCATCTTCTCACGCTCCGCATAGAATGATGCTATGTCGGTGCGGTTGCTTGTATCGGCAAGTTTCTGAAGAGTAAAGCCAAAACCTATGCTGTTATTATAGATATATCCATAGTCGAACACAAGTCCTTTGCTTATTATATCAATCATCTCGCTCGTATCTGTGTCATCTGCGAGCTTAACCTTCAATGCCGTCTCATAGTACTTCGGAATAACACTCTTCCAGCTCTCAGCACAGAGCGCTTCGGTTATGATGCCTGTGAATTCAGCATCTTTGACTGTTACCGGAACCGACAGCAGCGCGTGCGCGCCGTCAGACATCGTATAATAATTCGTCTGCGCCTCGTCATACTTCGGATACGGAAGAACGCCGAACGGATTCTTGTTATCACGAAAATCACTCATAGCTCCATCGAAAGTAGCCGGAACCATCATGGCGCGACCGACAGCGAAAAGGTCATTACCGAGTGTATACTTAGTATTATCGGTATATCCTCCGGTATTGTCATAGAAAAGCCCCATGACCTTTTCGACGATTGTCGGGGTCTTGTCCTGATAATACACAAGCTGCGGAATGCCGTCGCTGTCTGATTTCATTATCGGGTTGTCGCAGGACCACATGAACGTGTTCAGAGGGGAACGGGTGCTCGACACTATACCGTAAAAGTCCTCGTCGTCCCTCTTGTCGTTTCCGTTCAGATCCTTATAGATATCCTTCGTAACATCTGCGACCATGTCGAGAGTCCATTTTCCATCTCTTACGAGGCTATAGAGATATTCCGGTGTCATGCCATAATCTTCGACCGCAACCTTGTCGAAGAAAAATGCGTACATATACGAAGTCATGGACAGAGCGTAATCGCCACCGGCGAGATATATTACCTTGTTCTTGTATGACAGTTCCTTGTTCGCACTCTGCGACCACCACGGATTTTCAAGGTCGACATACGGGATGTCATACCAGTTCAGGAAACCACCGGTTATTGCGATCTTCCCCGCTGAATAGGCGTGCTGCGCGATAAGATCGTAGCTGTCATCACCAGATTGTATCATCTGGTTGATTTTTGACGCCATGTCCGTATAGCTTTCAGAGACCACCTCGAGCTTTATTCCGAAGCGGTCTTCTATAGTGGTATTGCGCCTGTATATGGCGTCATTCACTATATCGCCGGTCTCGCCACTGCTCATAAAGTCACTCTCCATATAGTCATTGGTCGCGACCGTGAATGTTCTGCCTCCGTAATTCTTCTCCGGTAGTCCGTCGAATATCTCGGTGTCAGATATCTCTCCGCTCATGTTATCGCTTACGGTGATTCCATCGTTGGATTCCGTGTCCTTCGTTCCGCCGTCCTGTCCGCAGGCGATGACCGACGCCGCCAACGCTATCGCGAGCAGAAGGGCAAGTATTCTTTTTGTCTTCATCTTTCAATCACCTTTCGCAAGCCTTGCCGTCTCCCCAGCTGTCGGGAAACGACATATGCTCTCTTTTTTATAAAATTTCCGAATCAAGCTTGACTGTATCTCAATTATATGGTATAATCGGAGTAAAGTCAACATCTTTTAGGGACATTTTCGTGCTGAATACGGACAAACATAAAAAAGGAGGGCAAAAATGCAGCTCAGCGATTTCAACGAACGCCACTGCTACGTCAACTATCTCAAAGACAATCCGTTCCTGTTCATCGAGGCGGCGACCGTCGTCGAGCCGGATCCGGAATACGGATATTTCACCGGCGCGATGGTCATGACGACCTTCGAATACATTCAGACCGGTTACGGATATATAAGCTACAAAGACAGAAAATACAAGCTCTCCCCCGGCGACTGCTGCATCATGCAGGGCGGCGGAAAGCCGTACAAATTCTGGTCGGACAAAGAAAAACCCTACCGCAAGCTATGGTTCAGCGGTCAGGGGAAATTTCTCGACACGATGCTCGATCTCTATGACATAAAGGATGACATAACAATAATCAGGGCGCCGCAGGTCGAGCCGATCTTCAAGCGGATAATCGACGAACTTTATCGTACCGGCTACGACGAGCACTCAATGACTGCCACGATAAACGACCTCATTTGGATTCTCAAGAGGCAGGGCATGCACAAAGGTGACAACCGACTCTCGAGTCAGATACACAAAAAAATCAGTAAAGACTACCACAAGATAACCTGCGTCTCCGACCTCGCGTCGCTCTACCGCATATCCGAAAAGCAGCTTACCCGCGTCTTCAAGGCGGATTACGGCGTCACCCCGTGGGCGTACGTGATAGAGTGCCGCCTGAACTCCGCCGCCGACAAGCTGCGCGACGGGAGCGCGAAGACGATCGACATAGCCTACGCCTGCGGCTACAGGTCGGTCTGGCACTTTGAGCGGGAGTTCAGGAAGAAATTCGGCGTCACACCGACAGAGTACAGACTCGGTAACAGACAGAGCGACACGGGAGGAGACAACAAATAACCTCAGCGATTCTGAAACCCGTAATCCTCATCGCGATGACGCCTGATCATACCGCGAAAATAACCGGTCAGTGAGACCTCAGGATACTCTTCCAAGTCAATCCGGCAATATCGTCCAAAAAGCCGTGAATAACGAAAAAAACTCAGACCGACTGATTTCTCCACTCTTTCGGCGTACATCCCTTGATCTCACGGAAGAGCCTGTGGAAATGCTCGTTCGAGCTGAAGCCCGCTCTCTCGCCTATCTCGATAACGGTCAGGTCGGTCGTTCTGAGAAGACCAGCCGCCGCCTCTATCTTCGCGTCGTTCAGAAGCTGCGTAAAAGTCTTCCCGGTCGAACGCTTCAGTATATGACAATACTGACTCCTCGAATACCCGGCATCGGCGGCAGCGGCGTCAAGTGTCAGATCGGCGTGGCATTCACGTATTCTCCGCAGCATATTCACGACGCCTCCACCGCGGTTCGAGATGTCGCCCGACAGTCTCGTCTCTCCGAGATATCTCCGCATCAGACGGCAGAACATCCCGGTGAGAATCGCCTCTCCCGCCGTTCTGAAATACGGCTCATAATTTATGACCTCCATGTACAGCCTCAGCGCGTGCTCTGTCAGCTCCGGATCGTCGCCGGTCGGAAACAGTATAGTTCTCCCCGGGCAGGCTCCGTACAGAGAACAGCGCAGGAAATCCCCGAGAATATTGTTCTCGGTCAGTATCGCGAAGAACGTCTTGTCAAAGGTGCTCTTGCGCACGTATATCTTTATGACCGAGCAATCGTCCGAAAAGACCATAAGACTGTGCAGCGTTCCTGGCGCGAGCAGCAGAAGATCACCGGACACGAGCGGCAGAACGCCGTCCGACAGCCTTATCGAACAGCCGCCGCGGACACAATAACACATCTGGAAATAGTCGTGACAGTGCGTCTCATGCTGGTCATACCTGAAATGATGCGTCACGTAGATATTCACGTTCCGGAAATCCTTTTCCGGCTCGCGGATGTGGAACTTCCAGAAGCACCGTCTCTGTCCCTCCTCATACGCTTCCTTCAGAAAACGCTCCATGTCGCTGAATCGCAGAATGTACTCCATCATTTCATCCGTCGTCTCAACATACATGGCTTCCTTCTCGTCGTCGACCGCCTTCCACAGCGCGGCGAATTCCTGCTCATAGTCCATTTTCATCCCTCCCGGAACATTATACCATTTTCTGGCTTAAAAATCAAGAGCGCCGGAAAATATATCAATATTTCAACACGATACGCAATGAACAATCCGCGTGACATATGGTATAATATAGACACAGAGCGGAAAAACGCCCCGCGCAACGAATCATCCGGAACACAATCGCTCCGGAAAATAAGTTATGAAAGGTATGTGTAAAAGAAATGAAGCAAAAATCTCTCATCACCGCCGCGCTGATCACAGCGGCACTCATGCTCCCGGTCTCCGCGAACTCGATTGAGCTCGGCTCAAACGCTGAGAAAGTGACGACCACGATTTCCGCCGTCGGCGACAAGAAGCCCGTGATCGACGGAAAGATCGATGACGGCGAGTACGCCCCGATCAGCTTCTCGAAGGACGACCTCATGTACCTCGGCTACGACGACGCGAGACTCGCCGAGATGAAGGACACCGACGTGAAAATCTACGCGTCATATGACGCTGAGAATGTCTACATAGGAGTTGTCGTGAGCACGCCCGATTTTGTTCAGAAAGCGACGAGCGGCAACGATATGTGGCAGAATTACTGCATCCAGCTCTGCGGCGCGGCGGCTGACGAGACCGACCCGGGTTCCCGCGCGGAGCTCGGCTACGCGAGAAACAGCGAGACCGGAGAACTCCTTTTCGCGAACTGGTCGAGCGGATATCTCGACGGCTACGCAGCCGACACGACCGGCAGGGACTTCGCGGTCGTCACCAAAAACGGAGTTACCACCTATGAGATAGCGATGCCCGCCGCGGCTTTCGGCGCCGATTCGCTGAAGGAAGGCGGAAAGATCGGTCTTGACATCACGATGGTCTTCAGCGACGACAACGGACCCGCCGTCATAGAGTGGGCTCAGGGCTGCTATGTCGCGAAGGATTCCACCGTCTTCGCGAAGGTCACCCTCGGCGAGCCGATGAAGGCTCCCGCCGCGGCGTCCGATGACGCGTCCGATGACACCTCCGCGGCGACTGCCGACACCTTCTCCGTCTGCCTCGCGGCGCTCGCAATGTCCGCCGCCGCTCTGGCGCTCAGGAAGAAGCACTGACATAAAGAGAACCAGGTCTTTTCATGATGAAGCCTCCCGGAGCGGGTCCGCTCCGGGAGGTGGTTTTTGTTATGTTTATGACCATGACTTTCGCACAAACAGGTCTGAAAATTTATTTTCAGACTTATCAGCGTCCGAACACAGAGTTCTTTTTCACTTCGTCAATGACATGTATGACCTCAAGCGCCTCATCGAGCTTTACAGGGAATGCCTTCCCGTGTCTTATCGTGTCGTAAAGAGCGTCCCAGATGCGCGGAGTGCCGTCGCCCTTTATCGGGACGAGCTCTTCCTTCCACGGGAGCTTCTCCGGGTTTCCGAAACCGCCCATAGGCGTACCGGGGTCGGAGACCACCTTCGGGAGCTCCACCTCCGGGTCGAGATAGCGGAGCTTAAAATTGCCGCCCTCGCTGATCATCGTTCCCTTCGTGCCGTAAATCATGTACTCGGGCGTCGGGAGCGCGACTCCGCCGCTTATCTCCATGTCGACGATCCTGCCGTTCACGCCGGTGAAGACGATCTTTATGTGGTCCTCGCAGTCTCCAGCCGCCGCGACATGCTTTATCTCCGAATACATCGTCCTGTACGCGCCGCCGCAGAACCTCAGCGAATGGTCCACTATATGCGGTCCCCAGTTCAGCAGCTGTCCGCCGCCGTACTCGCTTATCGTCTGCCAGTCACACCGGCGCTGATAATTGTTCCGGGTGAGCTTTATCTCATACACGTTCCCGAGGATGCCAGAGTCGATAATCTCACACGCCTGCTCAAAGCCGTACTCAAAGCGGCGGTTGTGGCGTATGTAAAGGTGAGGTCCGGCGGGCTGGCTGCCGAGATCGGCGAGCTCGAGGGCCTCAGCGTAGGTCATGGCGAACGGCTTCTCGAGCATGACGTCCTTCCCGGCGAGCAGCGCCTTCTTCGCGTGCGCGTAATGGTCGCAGGACCTCGTCGCGATGTCGACGAGCTCGACCTCCTCGTCCGCCAGAAGCTCGTCGAAGTCGCGGTATATCTTCGAGCCGAACTCGGCGGCAACCTTTTCGGAGCGCTCCGGTATCAGGTCGCACACCCCGTATATCTGAAATTTGTCAAGTCTCGGTCTGTACTCGTTCAGGTGCATACCCATGCCCGCGCGTCCGAGACCCAGCATTCCTACTTTTATTGGTCTGTCCATATTTTTTCCTTTCTCCGCATATAGAATATGAGCTACCTATAGTATACAACGTATCAGGGCACTTGTCAAGCGTGAAAATCGCGTTTCACGCCGTTCCGTCGCCTTGCACAAAAAAATCGCGACCAGATTGTCTACAATACCGATTGACAAATTCTTCCCGGTGTAGTATCATATATACAAACAAATCACACGCAAAAATTAAAACGTTTCAAATCAGAAAGATCACATGGAGCAGGAAAACAACACCACCAAACGGAGCGGCGCCGTCACCATCGCCGACATAGCAAAAGCCGCCGGTGTCTCGAAAGCCACCGTGTCACTCGCCCTCAACGGCAGTCCGGTCGTGAAGGACGAGACGCGTGAAAAGGTCACCGCCGCCGCCGCGTCTCTCGGATATGTGCCGAACTTCTCGGCGAGACGGCTCGTCAGCGGGAAAAGCGGAATGCTCGGGGTCGTCGTGCCGGATATCGAGAACGTCTACTACGCGACCTTCGTCAAGGAGCTGACAGACCGCGTGTCTGAGGCAGGCTGGTCGCTGTCGATCTTCATCTCGTCAAACGACCCCGACCGTGAGTCGAGGGCAGTCAGGGACATGATCGCCTCAAGAGTTGAGGGAATCATCTACGTTCCCGTAAACACCCCCGGCGGAAACGACGCCGTGCCGCTCATACTGAACTCGGGGATACCGGCAGTCTGCGCCACGACGCTGACCGACAAGATGAGCTGCGTTCTCTGCGACCTCGGAGACGGCATGAGGCGGCTCACGGAACGGCTTCTCGCGACAGGACCGAAGAGCGTCATATATCTCGACGGCAGTCCCGGCGTATACACCCTCGACGTCAGACGCGAAGCCTTCTCGGAAGCCGTGAGAAGCTACAGGGAAAGCGGACACGATATCGTCACGCGCACGATAAGCATTCCGTCGGTCGATTATTTTTCGGCGGAGCGCGCCGTCGCGGGGCTCGGTGAGCTGCCGGACGCCATCGTCTCGGTCAACGACTTCATGGCGCTCGGGGTTGTGAACCATCTCACTTCGCGCGGGATAAGCGTTCCGGACAGGGTGCAGGTCACCGGGTTCGACGACTGCGTGTTCGCGGTCTCCTCCCCGGTTCCGCTGACGACGGTCAGACAGGATATCGGCATCCTCGCGGAAAAGACGGTCGCGCTTCTGAAAAGAGAACTGTCGGGCGAAACCTCCGACCGCGAGGTCATCCTCATCCCGACGGACGTCGTGACTCGCCGCTCAACAAAAAAATAACGGGCATGACCCGTAAATAAAGGAGATAACATCATGAAAACAATCAAGGACAAGCAGCTTCTCGTAGGCGCGGATTTCGCTGGCTACCCCCTCAAGGAGGCGGTCGTCGCACACCTGAAAAAGAAAGGCTGGACCATTACCGACGTAGGTGTCAAAGCCGATTCCGACCCGGACGACACCGACCTCATGTTCCACAGAATCGGTCTCAGGGTCGGCTCGATGATATCCGAAGGTGAGTTCGAGCGCGCGCTCCTGTTCTGCGGAACCGGAATGGGCATCCACATCGCCGCGTCGAAGTGCCCGCACGTTCACGCGGGTGTCGTTGAGAGCGTCCCCGCCGCGCTCAGGGCGATCACCGGAAACGGCGTCAACGTGCTCGCGATGGGAGCCTTCTATGTCGCGCCGCAGATGGGATGCGACATAGCGGACGCCTACCTCGGCGCCTCGCTCGGAAGCGGATATGAGTGGTGGCACAACTTCTATGAGTTCCACAAGCTCGCGATCGACGAGCTCGAAGCCTTCGACTACGAGACCTACAAAAAAAACGGGTTCAAGGTAAAACACCTCGGAGATTATCCGCTGACTCTCGAGGACAAACCGGAATAATCCGAATAACATCATGACAACAACACAGTGAAAGGAGCATCTCCATGTTACCTGTACACACACGATTCATCAAGCATCCGTCCGCGTTCGTCCGTGAGCGCCGTGAGGAAGCACCGGCGCCGATGTTCAGACACTGGTTCAGTGTCCGCGGAGATATCCTCCGCGCTTCCCTCTCGTTCGCCGCTCTCGGCGTCGGAAAGCTCTTCCTGAACGGAATGCCGGTGAGCCCCGCCGTTCTCACGACTCCATTCGGCGACTACAGGAAGACTGTATGGTACGACACGGTCGACGTCACATCCCTTTTGCACGCGGGGCAGAATCTCGCCGCCGCCATGCTCGGGAACGGATTCTACAACGAGTCGATAAAGACCTCATGGGACTTCAACACCGCAGACTGGCGCGACTCGCCGAAGCTCATGTTCTCGCTTGAGCTTGTCTACCCGGACGGGACCGAATATGTTACCGGATCGGAGGACTGGCTCACCGATATCGACCGCTCTCCGGTCAGATGGAACGAGCTTCGCGCGGGTGAGCGCTATGACGCGAATTTCGACACAGACTGGATGACTCCGGAATATGACGACAGCGGATGGGTCCACGCCATCACTGCCGACGCGCCTAAAGGTATTCTTCGTGAGAATCCCGCGCCGCCGATCATCGAGGACACGGTATACAGCCCCGCCGCGATAACCAAGGCGGGAGACGGAAAGTTCGTCTTCGACTTCGGTCAGAATATGTCCGGATACCCGCACATAACGGCGTCCCTCCCCGCCGGGACACATCTTCACATAATCTGCGCCGAGGAAGTCGACGAGAACGGAAACCGTGTCGACAACACACTCGCCGGGCATTATAAGGACGGGGAAACTCAGTTCTTCGACGTGACCTTCGGTGAGAAGCCGCTCGACTGGAAGCCGTGGTTCAGCTACTCCGGGTTCAGGTATCTCATCGTCTCCGGGTTCCCGGAGAGCTGTACGCCGTCCGACACCGATATCTGTGCCGTGTTCGTGCATCAGGGAGTCCGGCAGACCGGGCGTTTCTCCTGCTCAGACAGGACGCTCGACACCATATGGAGGTACGCGAGACTGTCGACCCTCTCGAACCTCTTCAATATGCCGACCGACTGTCCGACGCGCGAAAAGCTCGGCTGGTGCAACGACGCTCAGGCGTCCTGTGAGCAGATGACGCAGAACTACGACATGACCGGTCTCTGGAAGAAGTGGCTTCAGGACATCTTCGACGCCATGAAGCCGGACGGCGATCTCCCCGGAATCGTGCCGACGCCCGCGTGGGGCTACGCGTGGGGAAGCGGACCGGTCTCGACCGGGATACTCTTCGAGATACCGTACAGACTTTTCCAGTACACAGGCTCTGACGAGGCTCTGCGCGCCGCTTATCCTTATATGTGCAGACACCTTGAGTTCCTTCGCGGCAAGGAGAACTACGGGCTCATCGAGCACGGGCTCACCGACTGGGCTCTGCCGTATGACGAGAAGAACCCCGTTCCGGTGCCGCTCGGGTTCACCTGCACGCTTCTTATGATAAAGTTCCTGCGCGTCGCCGCTATGACGGCTGAGCGGATGGGCTTCGACCCGTCGGCGCACCGCGAGGATGAGAAGTACTACACCGACAGCTTCAGGCGGCATTTCATGCTTCCTGACGGCACGCTCACAATCACCGAACAGACTTCATCCGCCATGGCAATCGCTCTCGGCGTCGGGGACACTGAGAAGCTGAAACCGCAGTTCTTCGAGGCGCTTCACAAGTATGACGGGCATTTCCATGTCGGTATGCTCGGAATGCAGTATATCTTCCGCGCCTGCGACATCTGCGGGTTCGCGGAGGAGGCGTACAGGCTAATGACGGCGGAAGGGTATCCGTCGTACCGTTACTGGTTCGATGGCGGCGCGACCGTGCTCCACGAGATGTGGGCGGACAGGGAATCGAAGAACCACCATATGTATTCCTGGCCGGTCACGTGGTTCCGCGAGACAATCCTCGGAATCAGACAGGACGAGACACTCTTCACCGAGGGCAGGTTCAGAATAGAGCCGTGCTTCCTCGAAAAAATCGACCACGCCGAGGGAGAATACGACACACCCGCCGGAAAAATCGCGGTTTCGTGGAGACGCGGGTACAACTCTGAAATCAGACTCTCAATCACGGTTCCGGAAGGGATCACGGCGGAACTGTCAGCTCGCGGAACTAAAAAGATCCTCTCTGCCGGACAATGGGAACTCAGATTATAAGGAGAAAATTTCATGAAAATAATCGAAAAATTCAAGGCAAAGCACGCGGCGATGTACGATCACCGCCGCCCGGTCATCGCGTTCCTCGGCGACAGCGTCACACAGGGGTGCTTCGAGATATTCGACGACCACGGGCATATCGAGACGAAATTCTGCCCGGAAGACGCGTATTCCGAAAAGGTCGGACACATCCTCGGCATGCTCTATCCGAACGCCGCCCCGGTCATCGTAAACGCCGGAATAAGCGGAGACACCTCATGGAACGGGCTCACAAGACTTGAAAGAGACGTGCTTTCGTTCAGACCAGACCTTGTCACCGTGTGCTACGGACTCAACGACGCCGGATGGGGAGAGGGAAAGATCGACGAGTATGAGAAGTCGATGCGCGGGATATTCGAGGGAATAAAAGCCTCCGGCGCAGAGGCAATATTCCTGACGCCGAGTCTCAGGAGCGACGACACCGACTACCGCAACCCGATCAAAATGCTCGAGGACTGCGTCAGACAGAACGCGAAAAACGAGCGTGAGGGCTGGCTCCAGAGATACGTGGAACGCGGAAGAAAAGCCGCGAAAGAAGCCGGAGTACCGATCTGCGACTGCACGGAGCTCTGGCTCACCCTGAAAGCCGGCGGCGTCAACACCAACGCCCTCCTCGCGAACGACGTCAATCACCCGTCGCGCGAGATGCACTGGATGTTCGCGTATGAACTGGTAAAAACCATGTTCGAAGCGTAACCATAATAAAAAGAAGGGTCTCACTACAGAGATCCTTCTTTTTTATATGCACGGCTGCCTGATCAACCGACAGTCACCGTGACTTCATTCGCGTCCGCTCTCATCTCACCGGCGGGCTTTCCGTCGACGCTTACCTTCATTCCTGCGCGTCTGTCCCACTCGACGCTGATTTTTCGCCCGTGATAGAGTATATCGTCCGCTGTGAAGCCGTCAAGGCTCTTTCCGAGCGGGGCTATTCTCAGCGTATCTCCGGAAGACGGGACGATTCCGACAATCCCGCGGAGGACGAGATCTATGAACGCCGAGTGGTTGTAATGCCGCCCGCGTTCCATATCCTTCCTTCCCCACTCGCGGAGAATGCTTCTCGCGAGCCATACGCCGGTGTCCGGGTGCATATTTTCGTCGACATAAGGGGTTCCGTCCTCGTCCCGCTGACTGTACGCGTATGTCAGGAGCATCCTCGTGAAATCGTCCGGCGTTATCGCGGTGCCGCCGCCTTGCAGATAAGCGATGACGGCGTCAAGCGTCTGAGTCGTCGCGAAAGGCCATACGGGTCCGTTCCACAGGCACTCGTGGTCGAAATGCTTCATATAGTCCGGATGCGAGCGGTCGGCGGTGGTGAGACCGTACTTCCCCGCGAAGACATCCGTGTCGAGCAGATAACGGAAGGCGTCGCCGCCGCTCTCCGGGATTCCGTATATCCACGGTATGTATCCGACCTGTTCGCGCACCGGGCGGTTTTCCCCACCCTCGCCGCGGGTTATATACATACCGGTGTCTGTGCAGTAAAGGTTGTCATTAATCATGTGTCGAAGCCTGTCGGCTTCTGTTTTCCACACAAGGCTGTCAGCCTGCCTGTCGAGAATCGCGGCTATGTCGGACAGGGCGGCAAAGTCCGCGAACATATACGAATTGACAGTAGGTCTGACCCCGTCGCCGGAGACCGAGAATTCCATTCCGTCCCGGTTGCAGGACTGGCGGTACATACCCTTGAGGGGCCCCTCCGTGACCTTGTGATCGTCCCAGTGACGCGCGATACGCGTGAGCGACGAGTAAAGCTCCCCAAGAATATCCGTATCTCCCGTGACCTCTGACAGTCCGAGAAGGCTTGCGGCAAAAGGAAAGCTGTAAAGATAAGGGTCCCCCTCGCCGCACCAGAATCTCGCGTAGGACAGAAGCGGCGAGCGGTCGGACATCCATCTTCCCTCGGCAAAATGGTGCATGGCGGCGCAGTTTATCGTATTGTACACTCCCGCCCACGGAACATCCGGCAGGAACTCCGTGATGACCTGTCCCGCCGGGGTATCCTTTATGTGCATGGCAAAAGAACGGCACCTGTAAGCGTAGGTCCGGTCAAGTTCCGCGTCCGAGGAACTGAATACCGGAAAGAGAGCGGCGTAGTCTTTGTTCATGATTTTCTCCTTTCAGAGTGATATTATACCGATTATTATACACGACGCGAAATCGTAAGTCAAGTGCGTTTCGTCGCGTGATATATACATTTTGTATTGACTTCGCGAAACTTGATACGGCTTGAATCTACAAATATAGTATCATTTCTTGTCAACATCCCGTGGAAAAGCCTGTGGAAAACTCCGGGTATATTCACACTGTTGATAAAGCTGTATATAACCTCTGAGTCCTCAATTGAAAACCAGAAAAGCAACAGCGGGTGTGGAAAGGTCTGTGGAAAACGCGGCGTTTGGTCAGCCGTCCTCCCGTCTGACCTCGCTCGGGGACCTGCCGGTCATCGATCTGAACAGCCTCGAGAAATAATTCTGGTCGGGATACCCGACCGCCTCGCCGACCTCCCTGACGCTCATGTCGGCGGAACGCAGAAGCTCCTCCGCGCGGCTCATCCTTACCTCCCTTATAAACCTGCCGTAGGACCTTCCGGTCACCTCAGCGAAAAGATGCGTGAACCGGCTGAGGCTGAGACAGCACTCGCGCGCGAGCTCTTCCGCGGACGGCGGGGATGCGATATTATCGCATATCCTCACACAGGCGTCATCGATGCGCTTCGCGGCTCCCCTGCTGACGCCGGACGAGCGCAGAGCCGCACGTCTGCCGATAAGCGCGAGCATAGCGTAGAGCGTCGCGGCGCAGGAATCCTCATAGAAGCGTTTTTTCAGTGTGAATTCCTTCACCATCTTCCGCGACAGATCTTCATACTCGGTGCTGACGCCCATGTCGAAAACGCGCCTGCCAGTCAGCCCGTAACGCTCGAGAAGCTCCGCTGTCCCTGAGCCGGTGAAGTGTATATAATGCGACACCGAACGCTCGCACGCCCTGTAGAAATACTCCTGCGGCTCTCCGGGTCTGAAAAGGATTATACATCCCGCGGGGATGAGGCTTTCCGCGCCGTCCTGCCTCAGGTGGCAGATGCCCTTCGCTACGTAAAGTATATGGTAGTCGGACCTGCCCTTCTTCCTGACGCTCCCGTGATCGTGTACGGATATGTCCTCAACGCCGCAGGCGTTGACCGCCAGAAAATCGTCAGATACCCTCTCGCTTGACGTGCCGCGCGCTTCTTCAGTTTCAATCCTCATGACCGGCTCTCTTTCGTTCGTGATACGGATATGATACCACATTACGTGTCTGTTGTCAATAGTTTCAGCGATTCCGTACTAATTATCAGCCGCAACGGCAATATACATACGATGTCTTATCTGGTATAATTGTCATGAAGCGGGAGAGACAAAAAGCAATTCCGTAATACTCCCGCGCGAAAGGAAGAGTGAACATGGACATAAACCGTATCCCGGAAAATGAGCTCGGAAAGGGCTCCGGCATAAAGCTCGCCGTCTGCGACACCGAACACGACCTGTACTGGAGAATGGCGATTGAGGTTCTCGAAGTGATAAAGGAGAACAACGACAAGGGCGAGGACACCGTGATGGTAATCCCCTACGGTCCGCTCGGTCCGTACAGCAGACTTGTCTACCTCGTGAACAAGTACAGGGTCAGCCTGAAGCGCTGCACATTCATCAACATGGACGAGTACCTGGCAGATGAGAAGACGTACATCGACAAGGCAGACCCGCTGTCCTTCCGCGGCGGCATGGACAGGATTTTTTACAGTCAGATAGACGACGAGCTGAACGTACCGCCGGAGAACCGCCACTTCCCGATCCCCGGTGAGGAATGGCGCGTGGCGGACATCATAGCAAAGGCGGGAAAGCTCGACATGGCGTGGGGCGGCGTCGGAATAAACGGTCACTTCGCTTTCAACGAGCCGCCGGAACCCGGTGAGATCTGCTCGCCGGAGGAATTTCTCGACCGCCCGACAAGGGTACTCAGAATTTCCCGCGAGACTAAGACCATAAACGCGTATATGAACTGCGGCGGCGACCTCGACGGAATACCGAAGTACTGCATAACGGTCGGAATGCGCGAGATGAACGGCGCGAGACGGGTCAGAATGTGTATGCCGCGGGACTGGAACGCCGGCGCGCTGAGAAAGATACTTCACGGACCCGAGACCGCTTCTGTGCCGTGCTCACTGTTCAACAGGCACCCGGACGCCGTCCTGTACGCCGCGAGATGCGCCCTCGCGTCCCCGGTGCCAGAGATACGCGTGTACAACAAATGAGACCGCGGCTCATCCGCGGAAGGATAGTGAGCGGCGGGACTGTCAGAAAGGGAGAGCTGCTTATCGACGGCGGAAGGATACACTTTCCCCGCGGCTCTCTCCCGGAAGAGACGGAGATCACCGATTACGGTGAATTCCTGATTCTGCCGTCCTTCATTGAGTTGCACGCGCACGGCGGGGACGGATATGATTTCGTCGACATGACGCGCGAGGCGTCTGACAGGATATTCGCGCTTCACCTTTCGCACGGAGTCGGAATACTGTGCCCGACACTTTGCAGCTGCGGAGCGGAGAAGACCGCGAAATTCCTTGATTTCTGCCGGGAGATAAGCGGTCATCCGTGTTACGGCGGCGCACACCTTGAGGGACCGTTCCTGTCGCCCGAAATGTGCGGGGCGCAGAACGGCTCCTGCCTTCTGACGCCAACCGGAGAGTGGGCGGAAAGACTGTCCTCGTACCGCGATATTCTCGTGAGAGTGACAATGGCGCCGGAGCTTGACGGGACAAAAGAGTTCGCGAAAAAGCTGACCGGCGCCGGCATCCTCCTGTCCGCCGGGCACACCGCCGCCGACTCAATGACGCTCAGGCGCGCGGTCGATTATGGCTTCACCTCGGTGACACACCTGTATTGCAGCACAAAGAAGCGCGAGAAGCACGGCGGACGCGTACTCGGCGGAGCGGAGGAGGAAGCCCTGATAAACGACAACCTCACCGTCGAGCTGATAGGCGACGGACATCATGTCTCGCGCGAAAACTTTCTCGTCACGATGAGATGCAAGGGCACGGGCAGAGTCGCGGTAGTCTCGGACGCCATGCGCGGAGCCGGTGAGGACGGCATCAGTGAGAGCTGGCTCGGTGAAAAGCTCCCGGAGAACCGCGTGATCATCGAGGACGGAGTGGCAAAGCTGCCGGACCGCTCGAGCTTCGCCGGCAGTCTCGCCGTCGGTGATACAATGGTGAGGACGCTCGTGAAAGGCTACGGAATTTCCCTGCCGGTGGTATCCGAAATGATGAGCCTGACTCCCGCGAAGCTTCTCGGAATATCCGGCAGTCGCGGAAAGCTTGAAGAAGGATATATCGCCGATATAACCGTTCTTGACGAAAGCCTCAGAACAAGGTCGGTTTATCTGTCAGGCAGGCTCATGTATGTTGTAAACGTTTTGTGAACTTTACTGACTATTCCCCGTTACGGCATGAAGTATGGTATAATAGAAGCATCACATACAGACGGAGGACTACCATTATGTATCTTCAACGCATCGTACCTGCCACGCGCTCATTTCGCGAGGACGACGGCACACGGTTCACGTTCGGCTCTTCGCTGACGGCCCGCGTTTCGGGACTCCCGCCGCTCATGGCGGAGAGGGCGGCTTATCTGTGGAACCGCTTCTCCTGCGGCGCGTCTGCGCTATCGATGACCGACGGCGGAGAGGGCTTTTCGCTCACGATCGGGAGCACGGACTGCGCGCTCGGAAACGGCGACGCTTACGCGCTGAAAGCCGACGAAAACGGCATATGTCTCCGCGCGAAGGACGAGAAATCGTTGATGAACGGCTTCACGACGCTTGTACAGCTGATCTGTCCCGAAGACCTGTCCGAAGGTGAAGAAAAACTCTACATACTGTCGGCGGAAGTACACGACTCACCGGCGATACCCTTCCGCGCGGTGCACATCTGCGTCTTTCCGGAAAGCACTGTCGACGGGATCACAAAAGCGATAAGTCTCGCCGGATTCTTCGGTATGACGCACGTGATACTCGAGTTCTGGGGAACGATCAGGTATGACTCTCTCAGTTCTCTCGCTTGGAAAGACAGATCGTTCGCGAAAGACGAGATAAAGCCGCTCATCAACCTCATAAGAAGCTACGGCATGGAGCCTGTTCCGATGATAAACCACTTCGGACACGCGCCGCAGTCGCGCAGCTGCATGGGCAGACACACGATTCTGAACGCGGAGCCGAGACTGTCGTTGCTCTTCGAGCCGGACGGATGGACATGGTGCCTGTCGAACCCGGACACATACAGGCTCCTCGCCGATATGCGCGCGGAGCTCTGCGGGCTGTTCGGAGACGGAAAATATTTTCATCTCGGCTTTGACGAGGCGTATTCCTTCGCGACCTGCCCGAAATGCCGTAAGCGCGTGCCGTCAGAGCTGCTCGCCGAATACCTGAACCGCCTGACCGAGGATCTCGCGAAAGCAGGCAGACGCCCGATCATCTGGCACGACGAGCTGATACGCGGCGACGAGTTCACCGAGCGTGACTGCCCGATAGTCGCGAACGGCAGAAGCCACGACACCGCCCCGGCGCTTGACCTTATCGACAAGCGGATAATCATCGCCGACTGGCAGTATGATTACAAAGGCAATTTCAACCCGACGACACCGTACTTCACCAAAAAGGGCTTCGACACACTGGTCTGCCCGTGGGACAACAGGGAAAACGTCCGCTCGCTGACCCACAGCGCGAAGAAGAACGGCGCGATGGGCGTGATATTCACGACGTGGCACCATCTTCCGGCGTTCCTCCGCGACGCCGGATACTGGGGAGCATCGGCGTGGTGCGTGGATGATCAGGCTCCTCTGTCCGACACCGAGGCGGCGGCGCTTCTGCGGCGTATTTACGACGCGCACGGGGATTTCGACCTTTCCGGATGGAACCGGAACGAAGTGGAACAGTAAAAAATCCCTCCATAAAAACGGCATTGACCGGGACCGCACGGACGGTTCCGGTCTTTTCCCTGTCACGCGGCTCTTCCCGCCGCGAGCATATTGTCTATGAAGATGCCGTAGCCCTTTTCCGGCGAGTTCACAAGGACATGCGTCACGGCGCCTATCAGCTTGCCGTCCTGTATTATCGGACTCCCGCTCATTCCCTGCACGATGCCTCCGGTCTTCGCTATGAGGTCGGGGTCCGTGACGGTCACGACGAAATTCTTGACCGGTCTTCCCGAACGGTCTATCCCGGAAATGCGGACCTTGTATCTTCCCGTGCCGGAGTCGGACGTGCAGATGATCTCCGCGTCCCCGTCATGCGTCTCGGCGCTTGTGGCAGCGGGTATCGCCTTCGCGTCACCGCTCATGCCTTCCGGAAGCTCCGCGAACACACCGAAGACACCGCACTCGGTATTGCCTGTCAGCGAGCCGATCTTCCCTGAACTGAAGTAACCGCGGAGCTCGCCCGGAGCGCCCGCCTGTCCCTTCTCGACACCGCTTATCGCGACATTGACGACAATGCCGCGTCCGGGCTTCACAAGCTCTCCGGTGTCGGAATCGCATATCCCGTGCCCGAGCCCGGCGAAAGCGCCCGTCGCCGGATCAATAAAGGTGACAGTCCCGATTCCCGCCGTGCTGTCGCGTATCCAGAGCCCCGCCTTGTACCCGTCGTCCGAGAGCACCGGAGTCACGCTGATCGTCAGTTCTCCGTCGCCGCGTCTCAGGGTAAGGTCGAGCGTTTTTCCTCCGCACTCTCCTATCAATGCCGCCATGTCCGCGGCGCTCGTGACGCGTTTTCCGTCGACAGACAGTATTATGTCACGGACACGTATTCCGGCGTCCTTCGCGGGGCTCCCGCTTCCGGTCCCGCCCGTTCTGACGTCCGGAAGACCGACCACAGTCACGCCCTCATGGCACAGCCTGACCCCGAACGGAACGCCGCCCGGGATGAGCATCCGCCCGCCGTCCGCGGCAGACAACGGCGACGCCAGAACGATGAGCGTTATCGCCGTCACGACAAACAATATCAGAGGGCGCGTCCGCCCCGCGCCTGTTTTCTTCCCTTTCTTCTCTATCATCTGAATCCCCCGAAATTAATTCGCGGCAGGACGCTTTTGTCCTCCGCACTCTTAATTTGCGCCGGCGCGCGGAATTAATGAGATGCAAAATTTGTCCCGGAAAAAGGCAGTAAATGACAGATGCCTGTAATCCTCACACTGTGCTCTGCACGGCAGTTCATATGCCCTCTGACGGCAAAATTTACATTCAATTAATACGCTCGGCAAATAAATCATTTATAATATACCGTGTCGCTTTTGAGCGACGGGAACTTTTTTGCCATGACTCACGTCATAAATGGCAGAAATCCGCGGTGTCCGAACGACGCCGCCCGAAAGGATGCGATAATTTGCAGGACAAACGACGCCGCCCGTCAAAAGGCAACGCGTTTTTGCGTATATTCAGAAAAAAATATATATCGGTGCCGCTCATCGTCATAGCGTCGCTGACGCTTGTCTACTCGGTGCTGGTCTTTTCACCGATACCGTTCATAGCCTACTGGCGCGGGATATGGATTGAGACCGCGATGACGACGGCGGACCACCAGTGGCTTGCGACCGCCTTCATACCGAAGGGCGTCATCGACAAAGTCATGAACGGAAAAAAAGACACGTCCGACGTCATCGGAGGCAAGGACTTTCTCGACGAGACGACCGATTCCTCCGACACGAAAGACGCGTCGGACGACACAACCGCGCCGGACACGATAGTTCCGGATGAGCCCGAATACCCCTACGGCGGAAGCGAAGGCGATATCCTCGGTCAGAAGGACCTCACGGTCGGCGGAAAGGATTACGCCGGATACACCGTATCCGTCAACGATATCGAACAGGGCATCGTTGTCTCAGACATCACCGGAACCAGCTATCGCGGAAAGGTCATGCTGATAGACGACCCGTCGCGGGTTTATCTCGGCGTCACTCCGTCAAAGGGCGTCGAGGGGCTCCGGATAAAGAAGATGATGGACTGCTACGGCGCGATAGCGGGAATCAACGCGAGCGGCTTCTCCGACCCGAATGACAGCGGCACCGGCGGCGACGTCATAGGCCGCTCATACTCAGACGGAGACGCCTGGGGAGAATATGTCAGCTACTACGGCTCGATACTCCTGACAAAGAAGAACAAGCTTGTCGTCGGAAACGTCCATGACTGGGAGAACTATGACATCCGCGCCGGGATACAGTTCGGTCCGGTGCTGATAGCGGACGGCAAGGCGCAGTTCGAGGATTCCGGCGGATACGGCATTCAGCCGCGCACGGCGATCGGTCAGCGCTCCGACGGAGTCATCGTGTTCCTTGTCATCGACGGCAGAAACCCGACGTGGAGCATTGGATGTACCATGAGCGACCTTATCGAGGTGCTCGAAAAGTACGGTGTCGTCAACGCCGCCTGCTGCGACGGCGGCTCGAGCTCGGTCCTCGCGTATGACGGCGAGGTGCTGAACAAGAACAGCTCCGCGAACCCGGACTACGGCAGAAGGCTGCCGAACGCCTTCCTCGTCGCCCCGAAGGAAACAGCGTCCGACGAAAGCGTGAGCGAATGAACGATTACCGCAAAAAGCCGAAGCAGCAGCCGGTGAAGAAAAAGATATCGCCGGAAGAGCAAGCCGGAATACTGGCGCGCGACGAGAGATATATGCGCCATGCCTTAGAGCTCGCGAAAAAGGCGGCGGAGCTCGGCGAGGTCCCGGTCGGAGCCGTCGTCGTGCGCGGAGACAAAGTGATCTCCGAGGCGTACAACCTGCGGGAGACCGGAAAGAACGCCCTCGCGCACGCGGAGCTCATGGCGATGGACAAGGCGTGCGCCGCTCTCGGCGGATGGAGGCTCGACGGCTGCGAGCTGTATGTGACGCTCGAGCCATGTCCGATGTGCGCCGGGGCAATCATAAACTCGCGTATCAGCAGAGTCGTCTTCGCCGCGAAGGACGCGAGGGCGGGAGCGCTCGGAAGTCTTATAAACCTCGACAGATATCCGTTCAATCACCATCCGGAGATCGTGAGCGGCGTTCTCGGGGCGGAGGCTGCCGGGCTTCTGAGAGATTTTTTCGGGAAGCTCCGCGAAAAGAGAAAATAACCCGCGGGACAGGGCTTGTGCGATAAGATAAAGCGCCGGACGACCTGTCCCTTTTCGTATTGTTTTGGAAAATACTGAATAAATCGGGTTTTCGCAGAAAAAAGTCCCCGGATTTATGGGCTTTTTTCTGCGAAAACAACCTTAAATCAGTGTTTCCCTTGTGCCGATTTTTCCGGCATTCACAGATTATTTTTCAAATAGCACTTGTAGTTTGCGCTTAAATGTGATATACTATTAAAGAGTTTCCATACGAAACCTAATTGTGAAATATTTTTCAGATATCAAGAAGGAATTACTTTATGAAATACCTTGTTCTGCTGTGCGACGGCATGGCCGATTATAAGATCGACGCTCTCGGCGGACGCACTCCTATGGAGGCGGCAAAGAAGCCGATGACCGACCGCCTCGCGAAAACCGCGCTCTGCGGCACCGTATCGAACGTTCCCGAGGGAATGGTGCCCGAGAGCGACACCGCCAACATCGCCGTACTCTCCTACGACCCGAAGATCTACTCGAAGGGACGCTCTCCTCTCGAGGCAGTCTCGATGGGGCTTACGATGCGCCCGGACGACACCGCATACCGCTGCAACGTCGTCACCCTCAGCGAGGGCGGAGATTATGACGACAAGATAATGCTTGACCACAGCGCCGACGAGATCACCACCGCCGAGGCAAGCGAGCTTATCAAAACCCTCGAGGAGCATTTCGGCACCGACGCCCGCCACTTCTACACCGGCGTCAGCTACCGCCACTGCATGATCTGGAACAACACCCCGTCCGAGTACAACTTCATGCGTCCGCACGACATAATCGGACGCCGCATCGGCGAATATCTCCCGCAGGGAGAGGCAGGAAAGCCGTTCTACGACCTCATGCGCGCAAGCTACGATATCCTCGACCATCACCCGATAAACGAGGCACGCCGCGCACGCGGACTCAACCCGGCAAACTCGATCTGGCTCTGGAGCCCCGGAAAGAAACCCGCTCTGCCGAACTTCTACGAGAAGTGGGGTCTCAGAGGCGCTGTCATCTCCGCGGTCGACCTCATAAAGGGAATCGGCATCTGCGCCGGGCTCAAGTCGATAGACGTCGAGGGAGCGACCGGAAACGTCCATACGAACTGGTCCGGAAAGGCGGACGCAGCGATTGAGGCGTTCGAGAACGACTATGATTTCGTCTACATCCATGTCGAGGCGCCAGACGAATGCGGACACCGCGCCGAGATCGAAAACAAAGTGCTTTCGATCGAGAAGATAGACGAGCTCATCCTGACGCCCGTGTATGATTATCTCGTGAAGACCGGCGAACCCTTCAAAATTATGGTTCTGCCGGATCACCCGACTCCGATCGCGCTCCGCACACACTCTATGGAGCCGGTGCCGTTCATGATCTACTCCTCCGACGAGAAGCATGACGGCGTCGATACATTCACAGAGGACACCTGCGCCGCTAAGAAGTTCTACATCCCGCACGGACAGGATCTGCTGTCATACATGATCCAGAAATAAACGGAAATCAAAGGAGGTCTCTTCTGTGAGAAAAGAAAATGACCCTGAGGAAAAGGACAACGAAAACGACGACGACCTGAACGAGGGCAAAGAGCCCGCGCCGGAGATACCGCCGGAAGGCATTCCGGAAGACCTCGAAGAGCTCGCCGAAGACGAGGGCGCGGACGGAGTCGACGCCGGTGAAGCGGTCGCTCCGGCGCCGGACGGATTCACGCCGATGAAGCTCGCCGGCGATATCTATGACTGGGTCGAGGTCTTTGTCGCGACCATCACCGTGATATTCATCCTGTTCACCTTCATCGCGCGCATCGCTTACGTCGACGGACCGTCGATGAACAACACGCTCCACGATAAGGAGACCCTGATCGTCTCAAACCTCTTCTACACGCCGAAGAACAACGACATCGTCGTCTTCCAGTCGCCCGACAGCGGCATCAAAGGCGGTATAGTCAAGCGTGTCATCGCGACCGCCGGACAAACCGTCGATATAGACTTTGACACATGGACGGTTACGGTCGACGGAGTCGCGCTCGACGAGAGCTATGTGAACTACGAGGATGGCACTGTCATGCGCTCCTTCGACGTGACATTCCCGCTCACGGTGCCGGAGGGATGCGTCTTCGTCATGGGAGACAACCGAAACCACTCGAACGACAGCCGCGGAAGTCAGATCGGATGCGTCGACACGAGGTTCATCTTCGGACACGTGCTCTTCCGCGTCACCCCGCTGTCAAGGTTCGGGACCGTCGGCTAATAAGCGCAGAAAGGACACACAATGCCATCATCAGTTATACAGTGGTTTCCGGGTCACATGGCGAAGACGAAGCGGCTCATCACCGAGTGCCTGCCGCTCGTCGATATAGTCATTGAGGTGCTCGACGCGAGGATACCGGTAAGCTCAAAGAACCCGGTCCTCGACAGTCTGCTCGGACAAAAGCCGAGACTAGCCGTATTCAGCAAGTCGGCGCTCGCCGACCCGGAAGCGAGCCGTCTCTGGCAGGCGTACTACCGCGAAAAAGGAACCGAGACCATATTCTACGACTGCCGCAGCGGTGAAAACCTGAACGCCATCGCCCCGAAGGTGCGCGAAATCCTCGGTGAAAAGCTTGAGAGATACGAATCGAAGGGCATGACCGGCAGAAAGCTCAAAGCCATGATCGTCGGCATACCGAACGTCGGAAAGTCCTCGCTCATAAACGCCCTCGCCGGCTCAAACCGCGCGAAGGTCGAGAACCGCCCCGGCGTCACCCTGACAAAGCAGTGGATCACGACAAAGGTCGGCATCGACCTGCTCGATATGCCCGGAGTTCTCTGGCCTAAATTCGAGGACAGGATAGTCGGCGAGAACCTCGCGATAACCGGCGCTATAAAGGACGATGTGCTCGACATAGAGCAGCTCGCCGTCCTCCTCGTCGGAAGACTCAGGAAAATCGCTCCGGAAAAGCTCTCGGAGCGATACAAGCTCGGAGATATGGCGCAGTATGACGACATACCGGATCACGAGCTCTTCGAGATCATCGGCAGAAAGCGCGGCTTCCTCGTCTCGGGCGGAGAGGTCGACTGGGAGCGGAGCGCGAGTATGCTCCTCGACGAGTTCCGCGCGGCGCGCATCGGCAGGATAACCCTCGAGGTGCCCGCGGCAGACTGAAACGACAGACATATGGAATGGATCATCGAAAACGAATACTCCGCAAAAGGATACAAGATCATATGCGGAACCGACGAGGCAGGACGCGGACCGCTCTGCGGAAACGTCGCCGCCGGAGCATGTATACTGCCTTACGGCGTCGATATTCCCGGACTGAACGACTCGAAGAAGCTCACCGAGAAGAAGCGCGAGAAGCTCTACGATATCATAACCTCGTCCGCCATAGCGTGGGCGGTCGGTGAAGCGTCACCGGAGGAGATCGACGACATCAACATTCTGAACGCAGCGCAGCTCGCAATGCGCCGCGCGGTCGCCGGACTGTCGGTCACGCCCGATCTCGTGCTTGTCGACGGAAACGTCGCGAGGGATTTTCCGATGGACGCTGTGGCCGTCGTCAAGGGCGACTCGAAGTCACCGTCGATTGCCGCCGCGTCGATACTCGCGAAAGTGACGCGTGACCGCGAGCTCATCGCTCTCGACGAAAAATATCCGTCCCTCGGGCTCGCAAAGCACAAGGGATACCCGACAAAAGCCCATTACGCGGCGCTGAACGCCTACATAGACGAGTATGGCGCGCCGCCGGACATCTACCGCCTGAGTTTTCTGAAAAATCTTCACAGACAATGAACTACAAAAAGAAGACAGGAGCGCGCGGCGAGGAGCTTGCCGCGGAATATCTCGTCTCAGAGGGATATACGATAACGGCGCGCAACCTGCACGTCTCGCACGACGAGATCGACATAATCGCCGAAAACGAAGGATATATTGTATTCGCGGAGGTGAAGACCCGCGCGCAGACCAGTCAGAACAAACGCTATGGACGACCAGCCGCCGCGGTGAACTACGCCAAAAGCCAGAAGCTGATAAGGTCAGCCGAGGAATATCTCCGTGAGAACCCGACCGCGAAGCAGCCGCGGATAGACGTAATCGAGGTGTATTTCCCCGCGATACACGAGGACACACCGATAGATATATCCACCCTCCGCGCGACCGGGATAAAGCATATACGCAACGCCGTCACGAAATAAGTGACGCTTAATGAAAGGTGTGATGATATGCCGATCTTCGACCTTCACTGCGACACTCTCTACGAGTGCCTGAAGCAGGGCAAGAAACTGAAAACTAACGACCTCGACCTGTCCTTCGACAGGCTCGCCGGATACGGCAGGTTCTGTCAGGTGCTCGCGATGTGGAGCGACTACAGACTGGACGACGACAAGGCGTATGAGCGCTTCTTTGAGGCGCGGGATATGCTCCGCCGTCAGCTTGACGAGATAAACGACGTAAAGCTCGTCACAAACGCGAATGAGCTCGGGGATGCTTTCTCCTCCGGAAACAACGCCGTTTTTCTCGCCGTCGAGGGCGGCAAGCTGCTCGGGCAGGATATCAAGCGGCTCGACGCGCTGTACGACGCGGGTGTGCGGTTCCTGACACTCGTCTGGAACGGGCACTGCGCGATAGGCGGCTCTCACGACAACGACGACGGGCTCACCGATTTCGGACGGGAAGTCGTCGGACGATGTCTCTCGCTCGGGATAATACCCGATGTATCGCACGCGTCGGACAGAATGATCGACGAAACGCTCGAAATCTGCGAAAGCGCCGGAAAGGTCTGCGTCGCGACACACTCGAATTCGCGCGCCGTCTGCGACCACAGGCGGAACCTCACCGACAACAGATTCAGAAGAATATCCTCTCTCGGAGGCATCGTCGGCGTCAGTCTCGCTCCGCAGCACCTGACGAGCGATGAGAACTGCACGGTCGACGACGTCGTCAGACATATAGATCACTATATGTCACTTGGCGGAGAGGACACTGTATGTCTCGGCTGCGACCTCGACGGGGTCGGACGGCTGCCGGACGGGATAAGCGGCGTGCAGGATCTCACGAAAATCGCGGAAAAACTCGCACAGATTAACTATACCGACTCCCTTGTCGAAAAAATATTTTATGCAAACGCCCGAAATTTCATTTTCCACTGGATTCAGCCCGATTTATCTGCTATAATATAATCTGCGCACATAAGCGCGGACACGACTTCTTTATGTTTGATGACTCAAACATTTCAAAAGAAAGGAACCTCTCCGCGGCAAAAGCCCGGAAGGTCGGTTAAACACATGAATTACATAAGCACAAGAGGCAAAAAAGTGCAGGCTCCCGTAACGGCAGCCGCCGCCATCAAGCAGGGACTCGCCGAGGACGGCGGTCTCTTCATGCCCGAGGTCATTCCGGACCTCGACAGCCAGGATCTCGCCGAGCTTTGCGAGATGTCCTACCCGGAACGCGCGGCTTACATTCTCTCGCGTTTTCTCACCGACTACAGCTATGAGGAGCTTCTCGAGGACTGCGCGGCGGCTTACGCGCCGGAGCGGTTCCCGGGCGGCGCGGCTCCGATAAAGAAGCTCGGCGACGATATGTTCGTTCTCGAGCTCTGGCACGGTCCGACCTCAGCGTTCAAGGACATGGCGCTCCAGATCATGCCGAAGCTGCTCTCCCGCGCCCTCAAGATGACCGGCGAGGAGAGAACGGCTCTCATCCTCGTCGCGACGAGCGGAGATACCGGCAAGGCGGCTCTCGAGGGCTACCGCGACGTTCCCGGCGTGTCGATCGAGGTCTTCTACCCTGTCGACGGAGTCAGCCGCGTACAGAAGCTCCAGATGTCGACGCAGCTCGGCGATAACGTAGCTGTCTGCGCGATAAAGGGCAACTTTGACGATGCCCAGACCGGGGTCAAGAAGATATTCGGCGACGCCGCCATGGCTGAACTGCTCGACAAGAACGGCGTGTTCCTCTCGAGCGCGAACTCGATCAACTGGGGCAGACTCGTTCCTCAGATCGTCTACTATGTCTCCGCCTACTGCGACCTCATAAACGCGGGCGAGATCTACGCCGGCGAGAAGATCGACGTCACCGTCCCGACCGGTAACTTCGGAAACATCTTCGCGGCGTTCATCGCGAAGTCTATGGGGCTCCCGATAAACCGTCTCGTCTGCGCGTCGAACAAGAACAACATCCTGACCGACTTCCTCGCGACCGGCACTTACGACCGCAACCGCGAGTTCTACACGACCATGTCGCCGTCGATGGACATACTCATCTCGTCGAATCTCGAGCGCCTTCTCTATGTTCTCGGAGGTCAGGAGCTGACCGCCGACCTCATGAAGAAGCTCTCGACCGACGGTTGCTACACTGTTCCGGATGAGCTCAAGAAGAAGATCGACGAGCACTTCTCCGGACTCTTCTGCGACGAGGAAGGCACCGCCGAGGAGATACGCTCAACCTTTGAAAACGACGGATATCTCATCGACACGCACACCGCTGTCGGTCTGCATTCCGCGAAGAAGTATATGGAAAAGAACCGCGACGGAATGAAGATGCTGGTGGCGTCGACCGCGAGCCCCTACAAGTTCGCGTCCGACGTGTATGAATCTATCACCGGAAAGAAGCCGTCCGACGAGCTCTCTGCTCTCACCGAGCTTTCCGAACTCACGAAGACCGAGATACCCTACCCACTCCGCGATATCGACAAGCGTGAAATCCGCTTCGATAAGGTCATCGACAAGACCGCGATGCCGGAAGAAATCCTCGGAACGCTCGGGATAAAAGCGTAACTTGGTCTGACCGCGAAAAAAGCCGCCGCGAAAATCGCGGCGGTGTCGGGTCATCTTCTCGTTATCTTCCCGCGCGGCTCGAAGGTCGCGCAGCGCGTCTCGGACGCGGACAGGGCTATGATGTTGCCGACGGTTATGTGCTTCGCGGTGCAGTAGTTATCCCCGTCGTGATGCACACAGTTCTTCGCGTCGCAGGTTATGCCCTCGATGTGAGAAGGGCGCGCGTCGGGTCCGACATAGAGGCGGTCATACCATCCCATAATTTTTTCTCCTTTGTTATCTGACATTTTTACGCTGCCGCGCGGCGGCGGCAGCGGACACGATAGTATTCTTCCCCGCCGCGCCCGCTGTAATCGGACCGGAACAAAAAATCACGGAGGTAATCAATGTCACTTTATGTAATGTCTGACACTCATCTATCGATAAGTGACAATAAACCGATGGATGTTTTCGGCTCGCGCTGGACGGGCTATATGAAGAAGATACCGGAGAACTGGAACCGCGTCGTAAAAACGGAGGACACGGTCGTCGTCGCCGGCGACATCTCATGGGCAATGAGCCACACGGGAGCCGTCGCAGACCTCAGATTCCTCGACTCGCTGAACGGTAAGAAGATCATCGGCAGAGGAAACCACGACTACTGGTGGACTTCGATGAAAAAGCTCGGAGAGCTCTGCGCGGACGAAGGCTTCACAACGCTGAGATTTCTCTACAACAATGCGTTCGAGGTCGAGACCTTCATAGTCGCCGGGTCTCGCGGATGGTATATAGACGAGTCGAACCGCCGTATGCCGGAGAACGCCGACTACCAGAAGATCGTCGCGAGAGAGGCGATACGCCTTGAGATAAGCCTGAACGAGGCTGTGAAGCTCCGCGAGAAGAGACTTTCCGAGACCGGGGAGAAGCGCGAGATACTCGTCTTCCTGCACTTCCCGCCGGATTTTCGCGGATATGTCTGCGAGGAAATCACCGCGGTGTTAAAAAAGTTCGGCATAAAGCGCTGCTTTTTCGGACACATACACGGCGTCTACGACATACCGCTCCGGACCTATTCGGACGGGATCGAGTATACGATAACATCGGCGGATTATCTCGATTTCAAGCCGCTGAAAATCGAGCCGTTCACCCGCGGATTCGATTCCTGACGCCGGATCGGCGATATAACGGTCGAAAATTCCGGTTAATTATAAAGGAATATCGGATATTTTTGAAATTTTTCTGATTTACTCTTGACTTTATCGGAAAATATAGTACAATATTATATAGTAAAATATAAAATGGTCGCAGACTGTGTATGGCTCCGGCTTCAAAGCAGATGGTCCGGGAAAACAAAATGTTTCCCCGGAATCATACGCAATAATGAAGATATCTCGTGCCGTGCCGGAGCGGCGATATCTTTGGAGGATATAAATTACCATGAGCTTAAAAAATGTAAACAAACCCGAGACCAATGTGGTCGAGATTGAATTCACCTCTGACAAGGCAGCATTTGACGCGGCTTGCGACAAGGCGTACAAGAAGAATGTCGGCAGCATCAGTGTCCCCGGCTTCCGCAAAGGCAAGGCGCCGAAGCATATCATCGAGAAGATGTACGGCAAGGGCGTATTTTATGATGAGGCTCTCAACGAGATCGTTAACCCCGCTTTCGCTGACGCCATCAAGGATCAGGATTTCAAGATGGTTTCCCAGCCCGAGTTCGACGTTGTCTCCATCGACGACGACGGCGTCACCTTCAAGGCGAAGTTCTACGTAAAGCCTGAGGTCGAGATCACCGATTATATCGGCATCCCGGTAACAAAGACCGTCCGTGAGGCTTCCGACGAGGACGCCGACAATGAAATCTCGGACACCCAGAAGCGCAACTCCCGCCAGGTTGAGGTTACCGACCGCGCGGCTCAGGACGGCGATATCGTCGTCATCGACTTCGACGGCTACGTCGACGGCAAGCCTTTCGAAGGCGGCAAGGCTGAAAAGTACAACCTCACTCTCGGTTCCGGTCAGTTCATCCCGGGCTTCGAGGAGCAGATCGTCGGCAAGAACATCGGCGACGAGTTCGACGTGAACGTCACCTTCCCGGCTGAATACCACGCCGCAGAGCTCGCAGGCAAGCCCGCTGTCTTCAAGATCAAGCTCCACGAGATCAAGTTCAACGAGCTTCCGGCTCTTGACGACGAGTTCGCGAAGGATGTCTCCGAATTCGATACTTTCGCTGAATACAAGGCTGACGTCAAGGCAAAGATACAGGACAGATACAACAAGCAGGCTGACGGCGAGGTCGAGGAGCAGCTCATAAACGCTCTCATCGAGAAGCTGAAGGCAGAGATCCCGGAGCCGATGTATGTCGCCGAGACCGAGAACTTCGTCCGTGACTTCGACGGCAGACTGAGAATGCAGGGTCTTGACCTCAAGACCTACTTCAAGTACACCGGACTCGATCTCGACGCTCTCAGAAAGCAGATGAGACCGCAGGCTGAACGTCAGGTCAAGACGAGACTCGCTCTCGAGAAGATCGTCGAGCTCGAAGGCATCAAGCCGACCGACGAGGAGATCGCCGCAGAGTACGACCGCATCGCTAAGGCATACAACATGGAACTCGACAAGGTCAAGGAGATGGTCGACGAGGCTGCTATCGCGGAGGACGTCGCCGTCAAGAAGGCTGTCGATCTCGTCAAGGAGAAGGCAGTCGTAACCGAAAAGGCTTACGAAGAGCCGAAGACCGAGGAGACAAAGGCAGAAGACGCCGAGGCTCCGAAAGCTGAATAATAATTTAACGGCATAACGCTGTTTCAAGGAAAACTCTGACTCAATTTTTTCAGTGTTTTCCAAGGCATCTGAGTCAATGGGCGGTCAGGGTCGCGGAAAGCGGCTTGGTCGCCCATACGATTCTGTGTACTTCATACCTTAACAGGAGGTAAATTTTTATGGCACTCGTCCCAATGGTAGTCGAGCAGACCGTGCGTGGTGAACGCTCCTACGATATCTATTCCCGTCTTCTGAATGACCGCATCGTGTTCCTTTCCGATGAGATCAACGACCAGACGGCGTCTCTTGTCGTCGCTCAGCTTCTTTTCCTTGAGGCTCAGGACCCGGACAAGGACATCGATCTTTATATAAACAGCCCCGGTGGCTCCATCACTTCCGGTATGGCTATCTATGACACGATGAACTTCATTAAGTGCGACGTGTCGACCATCTGCATCGGCATGGCGGCAAGCATGGGTTCTTTCCTGCTCTCCGCGGGCGCCAAGGGCAAGAGACTCGCTCTTCCGAACGCCGAGATCATGATTCACCAGCCGCTCCTCGGCGGTCTCCAGGGTCAGGCGTCGGACATCAAGATACACGCCGACCATATCATCCGCGTCAGGGAGCGTATGAACCGCATCTACGCAGAGCAGACCGGACAGACTGTCGAACAGATCGAGAAGGACACCAACCGCGACAACTTCCTCACCGCTGAAGAGGCGTGCCGCTACGGACTCATCGACAGAGTTATCTCGAAGAGAGAGAACTGAGGAGTATAACGCGTAAAATGCCTACGAAACAAAAAAATCCGACGCTGAGATACTGTTCCTTCTGCGGACGCAGTGAAAATCAGGTCGACTTTCTCATACCGTCCCCGACGGGCGCGCTGATCTGCGACTCCTGCATCGACACCTGCAATCAGATCATCGAGGAACACACGAGAATGCTTATGCAGAATAACGGCGACGAGCTGACGCTCGAGACCCTGCCAAGACCCGCCGAGATCAAGGCAATGCTCGACGAGTATGTGATAGGTCAGGATGCCGCGAAGAAAGTGCTCTCGGTCTCTGTCTACAATCATTATAAGCGTATCCTCAGCACCTCGGACGGCGGCAGGAAACGCCAGTCGAAGAAATCCGGCAAAAAGGACGGGAACGAGGACGACGTCGAGATCCAGAAGAGCAACGTGCTCCTCATCGGCTCCACCGGCGTCGGAAAGACTTACCTCGCCCAGACCCTCGCGAAAGCGCTGAAGGTCCCGTTCGCCATCGCGGACGCCACGACCCTCACCGAAGCCGGATATGTAGGCGAGGACGTTGAAAATATCCTTCTGCGGCTCATTCAGGCGGCGGACTACGATATCGAGCGCGCCGAGAAGGGCATCATCTACATCGATGAGATCGACAAGATTTCGAGAAAGAGCGAAAACCGCTCGATAACCCGCGACGTCTCCGGCGAGGGTGTTCAGCAGGCGCTCCTCAAGATCCTTGAGGGCACCGTCTCGAACGTTCCTCCGCAAGGTGGCAGAAAGCACCCGAATCAGGAGTTCATCCAGATAAACACAGAAAATATCCTCTTCATCTGCGGCGGAGCCTTCGACAAGCTCGAGGACCTCATCGCGGAGAGAAAGGGCAGCCAGGTCGTCGGGTTCACAAGCGAGATAAAGACGAAGGAAGAGAAGCTGAAGCAGGGTCTCTTCAAGGACGTCACCCCGCATGATATCGTCAAGTACGGTCTCATTCCGGAGCTCGTAGGTCGTCTTCCGGTCATCGTCACGCTCGACAGCCTCGATGAAGCGGCTCTCGTCAGGATTCTCACCGAACCGAAGAACGCGCTCATCAAGCAGTACAAGAAGCTCGTCGGAATGGACGGCGCTGACCTTGAGTTCGACGACGGCGCGGTCAGGGCGATCGCGAAGCTCGCCATTGAGCGCAACACCGGAGCAAGAGGTCTCAGGGCGATTGTAGAGAGCATCATGACCGACATCATGTATGAGATACCGTCGCACAAGGAAATAAAGAAAGTCACAATCACCGCTGACGTCGTCAACAAGACCGGCAAGCCGATCTTCGAGACCGCGTCCGGCGAACACCTCGAAGCCGTAGTCTGAGGAAACGCTGATTTAAGGTTGTTTTCACGCGAAAAAGCCCATAAATTCAAGGCTTTGTCGCGTGAAAACTCCAATTATTCAGCGTATTTCTCAGAGCTTATCCCGACAAACTGTTCAAAAAGGATCATAAGATTAAGATGGACAATTTTTTCACGAGAGCGGCGTCCGTGATACGCAACGAGCATCGCCCGCCCCGGCTATACCATCTTTACAACTTAATACTGATGTTCTTCATCTTCTCCTTCACGGGGTGGGTGTGGGAGGTCATCTACATCGGCTTCACCGAGGGCGTCGTCGCGAAGCGCGGGATGCTCCACGGTCCTTGGCTGCCTATTTATGGTGTCGGCGGCGTCCTGATACTTCTGCTGCTCAGCAGGTTCAGGAACAATCCGCCGCTGGTGTTTCTTCTCGCGGTGCTGCTCTGCGGTACCATCGAGTACAACACCGCCGTTATGATCGAGATGATCTTCCGATGCCGCTGGTGGGACTACTCAACGAAATTCATGAACCTCAACGGACGCATCTGCCTTGAGGGGCTCATGATGTTCGGCGTCACCGGAACCCTCGCGACCTGCAAGGTGGGTCCCAAGCTCGACAGTGCGCTGTCGAGAATACCGCGGAAGCTGCACACCTTTCTGAACATCCTCCTCAGTATCTGCTTTGTCGGGGATATAATATTCTCAATGTTCATTCCGAATATCGGCGTAGGCATTACATATGATCTGCTTACCAAAATATAAAAAACTGTCGCGTTCCGCGCGACAGTTTTTTATTAACTCATTTTCGTGTAGTACACGACGCCTATCTTTATTCCGCCCTCGTCCTCAGCGAAATCGAATGTGCCGGAATACTCCTTCTCTTCGTCGCTCGACGCGGACGGGAAGGACATCGTTATCTGCGTGTCCTTTATCCCGTATGTCCCCTCCATCTCCCAGACAACCGCTCCCACGAGCTTACAGGAGAGCGTCACACGGCTTCCGGAAAAACTCATACTGACCCCGCTCCCGAGCGCCTCCGCGCTGTAGGTTCCGGACAACGTCTTCCCGCAGCCGGTCGTCATCACAAGCGTGAATACGACGAATACCGCGAGGATCATCATAAATATTCTGTTTCTTCTCATTTTTCACATTATTCCTTTCGAAATGATACGGAGCCGCCGCGCCGGTGCGCGACAGCCCCGCTTTTTCATTTATCCACAAGTCTGTTGGGCTTATGCCTGTGCCTTCTTAGCCTCGTCGATTATCTTCTGCGCGACGTTTCCGGGAACCTCATCGTAGCGAGTGAAGTAGAACGTGAAGCTGCCGCGTCCCTGAGTCGACGCCCTGAGCGCTATCGGGTAGTCCATCATCTCAGCCTTCGGAACCTCCGCCTGAACCGTCGTATAGCCCTTGCGTCCGTGGGTCGCCTCCATGCCGAGCACGCGTCCGCGGCGCTTGTTGAGGTCGCCTATGACGTCTCCGACGTAGTCGTCCGGAACCGTGCACATAAGCGTTCCTATCGGCTCAAGGAGCACCGGATTCGCTCTCGGCAGACCGTCCTTGTACGCGAGGCTCGCCGCCATCTTGAACGACATTTCAGAAGAGTCGACGTCATGATACGAACCATCATAAAGGTCAGCCGCGAGATTCACGACCGGATAACCGGCGAGCACACCCTTCAGCATCGCCTCCTGAAGCCCCTTCTCAACCGCCGGGAAAAAGCCCTTCGGCACGGCTCCGCCGACGACACTCTCGGTGAAAGTCAGACCCTCATTCTCTCCAGGAGCGAAGCGGATGCGCACGTGTCCGTACTGTCCGTGTCCGCCAGACTGCTTCTTGTGCTTTCCTTCCGCCTCGACAGCCTTCTTTATCGTCTCGCGGTAAGCGATCTTCGGCTTCTCGAGCACGACGGACGTTCCGAAGCGATTCTTGAGCTTCGAGACGAGCACGTCGAGATGTATGTCTCCGATGCCGGAGATAAGCAGCTGCTTCGTCTCCGCGTCGTTCTGATACCTCGTCGTGAGGTCCTCCTCCAGCAGCTTCGTGATGCCTGCGGAAATCTTATCCTCGTCGCCCTTCGCAAGCGGCTTTATCGCCTGCGTCATGAAAGGCTCCGGGAATTCTATCTTTTTGTAGACGATATTCTCAGCCGACGCCGTCAGGGTATCGTTCGTATTGACCGCGTTCAGCTTCGCCGTCATTCCGATGTCTCCGCAGCAGAGGCAGTCAACCTCGGTCTGCTTCTTTCCGCGTATCGTGTAGATATGAGCCATCTTCTCGGTATTTCCGGTCGTCGTGTTGCGCAGGGTCATGTCGCGCTTCAGCTCGCCGTTCATCACCTTGAAGAACGACATCTTTCCGACGAACGGGTCGGCGACCGTCTTGAAGACGAATATCGACGTCTCGCCATCCGGATCAATCGGCTTCTCATCCTCGCCGTCCGGGG
>ENA-ORIC01000539-ORIC01000539.1-human-gut-metagenome-genome-assembly--contig:-NODE-539-length-47514-cov-3.330754_pt1 | contig 47514 bp, 47 predicted proteins | sample MGYA00243023_ERZ508732 | MGnify/ENA primary metagenome ERZ508732 (study PRJEB26277, sample SAMN04329767) | human gut metagenome | biome: human-associated habitat | host: Homo sapiens | place: USA... | reverse complement strand
GCACCGGTGCATCCACATAAGCCCCCATGATTTTCTTCATGCCTGTGCCGTATGCCTCAATCAGCTGCAAGCGATAAAATACGTTGGCAAGGTGTGGGTTCCTGCAAACAGAAACGCCCATCATCAAATCGTCCAGCGTCAAACCAGGAAGCAACCCGCCAATGGACACAAATTCAATCCGGTCATCGTATATGCTGATCAGGGTGCTGGCTCGGAAAGAATAATCCCTGTGCACTAGCGAGTTCAGCAGCGCCTCGCGGACAGCAACCTCCGGATAGTCCCGTGTATCAATCCGCAGGAGCTTCTGGAAGGTCGCATGGGTCTGATTGTGGAAATCAATATAGTCGTAGACCTCATTGAGTTGCTGCATCAGGGAGCCTGAAAACTCCCGGCGATCCTTAAATACATTCTGATCGGTCCCTTCAAACACGGCCGCTTTGATGGTATGGGGGCACTGCTCAGACAGGAGCAATCCCAGATTTGTATAAATACCGTCTGCAGAAACGATTTTCAGAGTCTGCATTTGCGGCTGCCCGAAAGCAACATTCCGTTTTTCAAATTCCTTTTTTGTTGCCTCAAAGGTCAGCGCCTGATTGATAGACCGCATATTTTCAAAGCTGTCCCCATCGGTTTCCTTGATCATCTGCCGAATGGCCGTATCCGTTGCCGGAACAGAAGAATAACCCTGCCGCACATAGACACCCTCAGGCCGCAGCCCTTTCTTTGCCAGATAATAAGGGCGGTTTGTGCCGCGCTGGATGTTGACCGCCACAACTGCTTTTCCCTCACAGTCCAGCGTTTCATAGTGAATAAACATAGTGGCATCTGGCTTTACGGCATCCCGCACCATATTGGAGATCTGCAAGGCGCATTCATCCGCATTCTCAACGCCCAGCACTGTGCCATCGTCCGCAACGCCCACATAGACCGTGCCGCCGTCACAGTTTGCAAAAGCAATGATTTCTTTTTTGATGTCATCCATCACAATGGACTTTAACTCAACTGTTTCTGTTTCCTGAAATTTCATTCTGTTCACCTCTCAACTCTATTCTAACCACATTCTAACCATTCTAATCGTCAATGTCAACTCCCATGGTTAGAATAATAAAGAGCAGAGCTATCGTCGATACCAAGTGATAAAGTTGGAAGCATACCAACAAGAAGGTTTGCACACAACGAAGTAATGGACAGTTTGTTACAAGCTCCGCTTTATAACGTCTTTATTTATTGACAATTTAGAGCGTATCGTCTATAATAACATACATAATGATGTAGAGGTGGTGTACAGAATGGGGCGAAAGAGTGTTGCCGTGCTGCCGCAGACGCAGAGCATTTTGGAGCAGCTCGGGGAGCAGATCAAACTTGCCAGATTACGGCGGCACCTGTCTGCTGAATTAGTTGCGGAGAGAGCTGGTGTAAGCCGATCCACAGTGTGGAATGTTGAAAAGGGAAACCCCTCTGTTGCGATTGGGATCTATGCTGCGGTGCTACATGCGCTAAACAACATGGATAAAGACCTTCTGCTCGTTGCAAAGGATGACGAGCTGGGGCGTAAACTCCAAGATCTTGAACTTACCACTCGGAAGAGAGCACCACGAAATCCTATCAGAAAGAAGCAGAGGACAAGCAACGAGCAGGAATTCTAAGTGTATTTCTAATTTTTCCCGATAAAATTGAAAGTACGCTTTCAATTTTCGTCTGCAATGGGCTTTTGATAGCCTTCGCCAATCGTTCCACACATTAAATATCAATTATTATAAAAGGCTCGATACCGCAGGTATCGGGCCTTCTCTATTACACACTAAGGAGGATCAACATGCACGCACAACGAATGCCGCCGCATATTACTACGCCATTTGATGATTCCGCCGCCATGCGGCTGCGACGGATGGGACTGCTCACACAGGATGGTATGCCGGATGAACGCATTATCCGACCGCTGGCTTATGTCAGTGCTGGGCTTTACTACGATCAGCTCTGCGACTCCGTAGAGAGCCACGAGAGCGCGGCAGACGCCTGCCAGCACATCATCAGCGAGGAAGCGGAGAACCGACCCCGACAAGCATTGCTGGCACTATCCATGTCCTATGACGCCATGCGCCGTGGTTTGCCTGATCCCATCTGGTGGCTGTCAGGCAGCAAGGACATTCTTCCCATTTTCATGTGTGCCTTTGCCACGCATTTATCAGATATCCTGCAAGAAAACGAACCATCTGCCACTATGGAGGAAACTGAATGAACATGAAAACCGCATACAAGGTCTATCTCTTTTGCTGTGTCCTGTTTTTGACAGGGCTTTTTTTATTGGTTCCTGTCTACGCCGTGGAGGATATGTGGACAGCGGCCAGCCGGATCATCAAGGACATCTATACCCACATCGCTTCGGTCAGCACAGTGCTGGCAGGTCTTATGACCGCCATCGCCGTGATCGGTGCAAAAATGTCCAACACCCAGCAGAAATCGGATCAGGCATGGGACTGGCTGAAACGCATCTGGCTGGCATGGGCCATTATCAACGGCATCGGCGCGTTTATCGCCTATGTTGTCCCGCTGTTTCAGGGGCTTGCTACACTGGAGCCGTGAAACACCATGCTCCCCGAACGAGAGGGGTGACCGACTATGCTTGAGCTGATCTTTCAGGGTTTTCTGGAATGGACATACGGACTGATACTGGAATGCTGGGAGTATTTCTCCTCGGTGCTGTTTGACCTGATGAGCCTCGACTTTGCCTATCTGGAAACGCACATGCCCATTATCACGACCATTCGGCAGATCATGCTGGGTGTGGGCTGGGCGCTGTTGCTGGGCAATCTGGTGTTTCAGGCCACCCGCAGCATGATGGCAGGAGTAGGCTTTGAGGCCGACGATCCCAAGCTGCTGTTTACCCGCACCTTCGTCTTTTCTTTTCTGCTGGTGGTCAGTCCGCAGATCTGCGACGCCTGCCTGAATATGACGTCAGTTATCATCGAGATGGTACAGATGCCGGATGCTGCGACTATCAAGCTGCCGGATGAGAGCACCTTTGTCGGTCTGGCCATTTCGTGGCTACTGGTCATTATCTGTGGTCTTATCGTCATGTTCCAATCCTGCAAGCTGTTCTTTGAGATGGCAGAACGCTACTTTATTCTGGCGGTGCTGACCATCATGGCGCCGCTGGCCTTCGGCGTAGGTGGCAGCCGCAGCACCTCGGACATTTTCTCCGGCTGGTGCCGTATGTACGGCTCCATGTGCTTGCTGATGGTGATGAACGTGGTGTTCGTCAAAATGCTGCTGTCGATCCTGTCCTTCTATCCCAGTGGACTGGATGTACTGCCGTGGATCGTGATGGTGCTTACCGTAGTCAAGGTTGCCAAGAAAATCGACGCCATCATCACGCGGATCGGGTTGAACCCTGCCATCACCGGCGACTCTCTGGGGCGTTCCTTCCCCGGTGTGCTGACCTATACGGTGGCGCGAACGGTAGCCTCCCGCGTTGTGCAGACCGCAGGCAAGAACACTACCGCAGGAAAAACCGGCGCACAGACGCAGACCAAGCCCGGCAGCAAGCCCGCCAGCGGCGGGCGCTATTACGGCGGCGTCAACACGGTCAACACCTTTGCCGACAGCAGACGTTCCGAGCAGCAGTCCGGCAGCTCGCCTCGTCAGACTGAGCCGCGAACAGCCGGTACGGAACCGACAGTACAGCCGGCGTCCGCAGCGGCAGACCGCAGCTTTGTCATGCCCGGTACACGCCGCCCTGTGAGCCACGTTCCCGGTGAGCAGAAGATCGCCCCCTCCGATACCGCAGGAAAAGCAGGCCATACCGTCAGCCGCAGCAGCCATGTGCAGGCGGGTGCGCAGCAGCATACCGCTTCTGCTGCCCAGCAGCATACGGCTACTTCTGATTTTGAGAGCCGATACAGCAGGAATACCGGCCCCGCCCGTTCCACCGTGGTAGGAAAAACCGCGCGTCCGGCTCCCGCGTCTGCCAATACTCCGACCAAGGCGCCGCGCTCCAGCACGATACCGCAGGAACGGCGTACTGCCCCCTCTGCTGTGTCCACCGGTCAGCGCAGCGGAGTTCGTCCCGATACCGCAGGAATGAGCCACAGCACCCGCAGGCCGACCGTCAGCCCCACGAAGAATACCCAAGGTACGCCCAAGCAGACGCCGCATATCCCTACGCAGGTGAAACAGCCCACCGTATCGGGCCGCTCTGTCCCGAAGGACGCCAAGAGCAGCAAGCGGACCGACAAGAAAAAGGACGATGACCATGGAGGATAAGCAGCGCCAGCACAGCGGTATCGACACAGTAAAGCGCATTGTCAGTGCCGCGAGGATCGCCAAGGCAGCCGCAGCGGGCGGTGTCCACGGTGCCGCCGTGGCGGCGGCAAAGGAGGCTGCGCCGTTTCTCGCCAAGCTGGCAATCTGGGTACTGGTGGCATTGATCGCGCTGCCTATGCTGATTTTCGCCTATCTCCCCAATATCTTCTTTGGCTTTTCCTCCTCCGGGACGGCATCCGTTGCCCGCATGACAGGGCAAGCCATGACGTTGGGCGGGTTCTATATGGATCTGGAGGACTTTGAGAATACGCAGATCGACGCCATTGTGACAAGCCTTATCCAGCAATATGAAGAGGAGGGCATAGAGATCGACGGGGTGGAGATCAACAGCGACTTTGATGAGGATGACCTGCGTCGGTTCATTGCTATCAGCTCTGTGGCCTATCAACAGGACTTGGAGGTAATGACCACGGAGGCCGTGTTGTCGCTGGCAACCTCACGGCTCCGCTATGAGCCGACATTGAACATCTTCGAGTTCGGCGGCCTGCTCAAGCGAACGCTGGTCATCAAAATTGACCACCTTGACCCGGAGACATTTATGGATCAGCTCTCCTTTGAGGAAGACGCCCGCACATGGGCGGGTGCGCTGTATGAGGTGTTGACCGAGAGCAATGCGCTGGAGGAATACGCGGAATATTACGCGCCATACCGTCCCAATTACAGCGGTGACACCGGCTATACCGGAGACTATGAGCACGGCGGCAGCTACGGCGACACCATTGATACGTCCGGTTTTGTCAGCCCCTCCACCAAGAATAACGTAGACCTTGCCGCCTACGCCATGCAGGCGTGGGAGAACAACTGGGGCTATTGCTGGGGTACCTATGGAAATGTCCTGACAGAAGCTCTGTTCAACTATAAGCTCCAGCAGTATCCGGAGGGCGTCGGCAAATATGAGGACTTTATCCGCGCCAACTGGCTGGGCCGACGCACGGCGGACTGCATCGGACTCATCAAAGGCTATGGGTGGCTTGATGCCGCCAGCGGCTCCATCAACTACGGCACGAACGGAATGCCCGATGTGGGCGCTGACCGGATGTACGCCAACGCCCAGAAGGCCGGTATGGCGGGAACAATGGACACCATGCCGGAGCTTGTGGGCATCGCTCTATGGAAACAGGGCCACATCGGCGTCTATGTAGGCAACGGCTACGCGGTGGAGGCCATGGGCACCAAGTACGGCGTGGTACGGACGGAGGTCGCGGGCCGCGGCTGGCAGGGCTGGTGCCGCATCCCCTATATCGAATACAGGGAGGCCGGATAATGTACGTTCCCACCCGCCTGCGCGTTTTACGCATCAAATATAAAATCACACTGAAAGCACTTGCCGGACGTATGAACATCAGCAACCAACATCTCAGCCGCATGGAGCTGGCGGATATTCCGCCCACCGAGTACCACGAGCGTCTGCTCTGTCTCGGTATGGAGCGGCTGCTGGCAGAATGGGACGGTGCGCCGGAAGAATTAAAGCAAGAATATCAAACCTATAAAGGGCGGCTTTTGCAGCCCGCGAAGGAGGTCGAGGATGAATACTGACACCTACTATATCCCTGTCAACTTTACCAATGCCGGACGGATCCTGGGCCTGTTTGAGATCCGCAATCTCATCGAGGCCCTTCTTTTATGCCTGCCGGTGCTGTATGTGTGCCTGACATATCTGCCCTTCTCCCTGACGCCGAAGATCATCGTGACCGTCTCACTGGTCGTCCCCATCGGCGGCTTTGGGCTGATGGGTGTCAGCGACGACAGTCTGACACGATGGCTGAAGGGCTGGTGGGCATGGCACTGCCGCAGGCGCATGATGTTTTTCAGAGGAGTGGTAACGGCATGAGTATCAAAAAAGCGCTATTTGGCGGCGGTGTGGAGACCAACGCTACCGCCAGCTATCAGGGCAGCATTCAGGATTGGCTGCCCGTCAAAAATATCATCGGCGGCGTGGTTATCACAAAGGACAACCGCTTTATCAAGATCCTTGAGATCGTACCGGTGAACATCTACCTGAAGTCTGCTGAGGACCGGCAGGCCATCGTGGAAGCCTTTGCCGCATATCTGAAGATCGCGCCGGATCACATGCAGTTTGAGGCACGGACGCTGCCTGCCGACATATCACGCTACGTTGAGCGGATGCAGGAGTACGCAAAGAACGAGGACAACGCCTATTGCCGTGACATGATCCAGGACAACATTCAGGACATCGGCATGGGTGTGGCCAGCAACGCTTTGCAGCACCGGTTCTTTATGGTGTTCCAGTATGAATCGCAGATGCGGGCGTCCCCCAACACCGTACAGGGCATTATCCAGCGGCTCAATGAGGAAGCGGACACCGCCCGCCGCTATCTGGATCTGTGCGAGCTGGAGGTGCAGGAGCCGCGCTATGCGGACGATTTTGCGCTGGAGCTGCTCTATGAGATCATCAACAAGCGCACCAGCCAGCGCGTCAAGCTGCCGGAGGGCGTGTTTGATATGACCACGGCGGTGCATGGCGTATATGAGGAACAGCCATAATACGGTCGCGTTTTATGTTTTTGAAGGATTTTGTTTTATGTTTTTGATGTGTTTCATTTTATGTTTTTGAAATGGACTGCATCAGCCACACCATCTATCATAGGAGTATCACCAATGAAAAAGCAAAAGAAACCCGTACCACCGGCAGAAGCCGAACCTGTTATCAAGAAGCAGCCGCTTTTGAAACGGCTGCTGTTCGGTCCGGAAAGGCCGGATCTCTCCGAGCTGGAAGCCGGCTCTACCACCATTCTGGACATTCTCTCCCCCACCGCCATTGATACGAAAAGCCGTGACTACATCGTAGTGGACGGCGTTTTTCATGCCTATCTCTACATCACCGGCTATGGCTACAGCACCACAGTCGGCTCCTGCTGGCTTGCGCCGCTGGTGGAGGCGGGCGAGGGCGTCAATGTCAGCTTCAGCTTTACTCGTCAGAACCGGGAAAAGATCCTCTCCAAAATTGCACAGACCACCATGCTCAACCGCAGTCGAATGCGGGATGTGGGAGATACCCGTCAGGACTATGAGGAACTGGACAGTGCCATCACCTCCGGTCTCTACCTGAAGGACGTCATGAACCGGCAGGGTGAGGACTTCTACTATATGCACACCCTCATCGAAGTGGTGGCGGACGATCCGGATACGCTGGAACAGCGCGTCACCGCCGTGGAGAAGCTGTGTATATCGGCGGACATGATCGCCCGCCGCTGCGATTATGCCAACGAGCAGGGTTTTCTCTCCGCGCTGCCGCTGGTCGCACTGGATGCCGACATTGAGCGCAAGAGCCGCCGCAACGCGCTGACCACCGGCGTAGCTGCGGCGTTCCCCTTTGTGTCCTATGAGCACAGCGATCGCAACGGCATCTTTCTGGGGCTGAATCTCTACAACAAGTCCCCAGTGTTCCTCGACCCTTACGACGACTACAAATACACCAACGGCAACTGGTGGATCGGCGGCAACTCCGGCGCCGGCAAGAGCGTAACGCTCCAATGCCTGGCCGGACGCCTGCGAGAGCAGGGAAAGCGTGTGGTGTGCGTTATTCCCAAGAAAGGCCACGAGTTCCGCCCCAACTGCGAGCAACTGGGCGGCCTGTATCTGCGCTTGTCCCCCTCCTCGCGGGATTGTCCCAATATCATGGCTATCCGCCGTAGGACACTGGACGCCTATGCCGGAATACAGGAGCTGGCGGCGCGGGACGACTCCGTGCTGGCGGATAAGATCTCCCGGCTCATCATCTGGTATTCCCTGCAAAAGAAGGATCTTACAGAGGAGGACAAGAACTATCTGGACACCTCGCTGGTGGAGTGCTATGACCGCTATGGGATCACCTTCGACAATGCCTCCGTGGTGGATGAAAACGGAGCATTCAAGGAAATGCCCATCATCCCCGACTGGTACAATGTTCTGCTGGAAAGGGCAGAAACCAAGCATCTGGCGGTGGTACTGACCCGCTATGTGACCGGCTCTGCCTCGGCCATGGGCAGCCGCAATGAAATTAACCTTGATAACAAATACATCGTCATTGATACATCCGGTATGCCCGATGATCTGCTTTTGCCCGGTATCTTCTGGGCGACGGACATCGCGAACGACCTCATTTCTGGCGCAGGTGGACAGCTCTCCGCGCTGATCTCAGACGAGCTATGGTCGCTGGTCGGCGCAAACTCCAACCCACTGGCGGCAGGCTACATTCAGGAAATGGTCAAGACCATCCGCGGCCTTGGCGGTATCGCTATCACCTCTACGCAGGGTATGCAGGACTTATTCAGTCTGGAGGGCGGTAAGTACGGCAAGGGTATTCTGGACTCCAGCCGTATCAAGTTCGTCATGCAGATGGAGGAGCAGGAAGCCCGCCTTATCCAGCAGATTCTCAACCTCTCGGAAGAGGAAGTGCGGCAGATCACACGCTTCCGGCGCGGCGAGGGCTTGCTGTGCATCGGGTATAATCACGTCCCCGTGGCCTTCCATGTCACGAAAAAGGAATATGCCGCCATTACCACATCGCCCACCGACCGGCAGGCTCGGAAGAAAGGAACCAAATGAGCAAACAAACTGATTTACGGGAGATCCAGCGCCTGACAGAAGACGCCGCCGTAGACGCCCGCAAGCTGCTGATTCAAGCGGACAATCTGCCGCCCGGCACCTTCCAGAAAATGCTGGAGGAGTTATGCGGCAGCTTTGAGGATACTGCCTTGCAGCTTCGCCGCCTCTGCGAGCAGCAGAGTCCCGGCACAGGCGGATATAAACGGGGGCGCGCCCTTCGTCCGCTGGAGGTGGTGGGCAGCGTGGAACGTATCGGCATCGACTGGCTTCATATCCGCATCAATACCCTGCTGCCCCACTGCCGTTTCCAACCGCCCGCATGGCTGACGGAAACCTTGGTGGAGCTGCTGGACGCCTATGAAGCCTGCGGCGGTCAGCTTCCTCATTTCAAAAGCGCACTGCTGGTGATCGAGGAATACAGCGATGTGGATGGCCGCCACATTTTCGACCAGGACAACAAGGGCTGGAAAGCGGTCAGCAACGCCATCAAGGGCAGGGTGATCCCCGACGATGACCAGTATACGTTGTCAGTGGCACTGCTCTCCACGCGGAGCTGCCAGAATGTGTGTCACGTCACCGTGCTGGACATGAAAGACGCACCGGATTTCTTCTCCGCACGGGCGGGAGATTACAGCGTCACAGGGCTGTATTGAGACAGAAACACCCAACAGGTTTTCTGCCAAACCGGAGCAAAATTCCGCGCTTCCTCGGAAAGCAAAATCTGTTGGGTATATACGCCCCGCAAAGCCTCTTGCCGACAAGCTTTTCCACGCTCCTGTGCCTGCCCACAACGGCGGAAAAACTGCCTTCTACGGGGAGCCAACAGTTTTGATGCGAGAAAGGCACCGAAAGTGACCTTACACCGGCACGGTGTAAGGGTGCTTTCGGCGTTCACAGGAATGAGGGTGCGAATGGTTTTTTGTGTGCGTGAGATCGAGGCGCTGCGGCTGCTGGGATGGTGCCAGTATATCCGACCCGCCCAGCTGCTGCGGCTCATCAGCGAGACAGAGCTATCGAATCTGCTGACGATGAAGCTCATCAAATACCACAGCAAAAGCGAGGCCCTGATCCTTACCGCAGAGGGACGTCGGCTGCTGGCGGGAACCATATGGCTGCCGGATACACCGAGAACGTACCATGCGGATGCCGTCGTGCGGCGGCTGCGGATTGCTTCCCTGCTGCTGACAGCCTATCAGTCCGGTGTCAACGTCTATGCCACGCAGCCGGATGAACTGGCAGAGGGAAACGCCTTGTTTCTCACCTCTGCCGGTCGCGGTCGTGGCCGTAACCCATGGGGCAGCACCCGCACGGCGGCTCTGCTCCACATGGGTGATCTACTCTGCGCCGCGCACTACGTTTGTCCAGACATCGGCTGCCTTTGCCCGATGGATGAGCTGTCCGCTTTTCAGAACAACACCGCAAGACTGCCCGGAACACGCAGTTTCCTTTTTTGCGGCGAAAGCTATTCGGATATCCTCGCCGAGTTGGACAAGCCCGTACTGGAGGAGGAAAGCAAGCTCATGACCTACGGCGCCGCTGCCCGCTGGTTTCAGCAGCCGGTCTATCTTCTGTCCTGCGACGATACCGGCGTGACACAGCTTCAGATCATGGCCCAACCGGATTACCGACGGAGACTGACACGCTTGGCCCTGAAAGGCCATTACCGCCCTCCGCCGCCTGACTGTCCCTGCTGGGACGCATTGTTTCAGGGCCAGCCCTTTGTGCTGGCGGCGGACATGGAACTGCGCCGCGTGGATGCCGCCTATATGCTGGCACGGGAGCATGGCCATTCGCAGATCGTATTAGCCGCCCTGCCGCAGCAGGTGGCAGAGGTATGGGGCCCGCGTTACAGGGACACCGGAAAAGCGCGGGTCTTTACCTTGACCGAGGACGCCATCACGCAGCTGCTGGGTAAGGAGCCAAAGCCTTACCATCCACCGGATAACCCCTATGTCACAGAAAAAGGAGAGATGATCCATGCCCCGCTTATCAAAGCTGCTGGAAAAGCTGGAGGATACCGTTGAAGCTCGCTGGGGCGTATGGTTCCAGCGGCACAAAAAGAAACTGCCCCTCTACATCCCCGTCGGGCTGGTGTGCTGGTATTTTTACGGGATGCTCCTGAACTCCATGCGCCTCGGTATTGACGCCGTTTTCCATAATACGGGGCAGGATGTAACCGACATCTGGATATTCGATCCGATCCGCAACTGGCTGGCGATATTCTCCGGCTTTGGGCTGAAAGCCACCGCGTTCTTTGTGCTGATGTTCTGCCTTGTGACCAAGCGTGGATATCTCTGGTTTTCCGGCTATAAGTACACACGGGACCCACGGGGCTTTGATATTCTTCCGGACGGAACACACGGCTCCTCCGGCTTTCTCACCAAGCGGGAGATGGAAGCCTTTCTGGAAATCGGCCCCATACGCAGTGTCTCCGGAATGCTGCTGGGTAAGATCAAGGAACGGCCGGAAGACCCGGACAAATACGCCGCCTATGTGGCTCACCGCATGATACCCGGTGAGAACAACAATCTTCTCTGCATCGGTGCGCCGGGCAGTTGGAAGACCCGCGGCCTGATCCTGCCTTTTCTGATGGGCTGCGCCCAGCGGAAAGAGTCCGTATTCTGTGTCGATCCAAAGGGCGAGCTGTTCGAGCAGCTTTCCCCCTACTTCCGGGAAAACGGCCACTACGTCAAAGCGGTCAATTTCCTGGACATGGCACACTCGGATGGCTGGAACTGTCTCTATGGACTGGACACAGAAACAGACCTGGTGCAGACGGTGGCCAACACCATTATCCAGAACACCTCCAGTCCCAAGGAGGCCGACGACTTTTGGAGCCGTGCGGAGCTGAATCTCCTGATGGCCCTGATCCACTACGTCTGCAATCTGCGGGATGAAAAAGGTGATCTGCTGCCCATTGAGCAGCGGGGTTTGGGCGACGTATATCAGATCCTCGCCACCATGAGCGTCAATGAGCTGAACCGCACGCTGGCATCGCTGCCGCCCGATCACCCCGCCAAGGGCCACCACGGGCTGTTCCTGAAGGCCCGTGAAAACCTCTGGGGCAACATCATCACTGGCCTTGGCAACCGGCTTGCCATCTTCCAGAACAAGCTGGTGGACACCATCACCCGCAACCACGATGTTGATCTCGTACTGCCCGGGCGACGGCCCTGCGCGTATTTCATCATCATTTCCGCGCAGGACAGTGCCTACCGGTTTCTCAGTTCACTATTCTTTTCCTTGGCCATGCCGCAGCTCTCCAACTACGCACGGCTCCACTGCAAGGGTGGGCGGCTGCCGGTACTGGTAAACTTCTGTCTGGACGAATACTGCAACATCGGATACATGGAGGGTATTGCCGACGCGCTGAACAGCGTGCGAGGCTTCAACATTGCGTGTCAGGTGGTGGTACAGAGCCTCAGCCAGTGGCAGCAGCGATACCCCGGCAAAGAATGGGAAAATCAGCTCAACACCTTTAACCAGACCATCTACATGGGCTGCAACGACCTGACCTCCGCCAAGTATATCTCGGAAAAGTGCGGCAAGGTCACCATTGCTGTCACCAATAACCAGATGCCCATGCAGCCGCTTTTTTCACCCATCTACAACAGCACCCGGCCCTATTCCAAGACCCGAAGCAATATCCAGCGGGACTTGATGCAGCCGGATGAGGTGCTGCGGCTGGATCAACAAAAGTGTCTGGCACTGTTCCAAGGCCACCGGCCCGCGCTGCTTTATAAGCTGACGCCGGAAGAATTACCGGACTTCGCCGGACTTACGACCTGCCGCGTGGTGGACTATATCCCCGCATGGAAGCAAAAGGCCCAGGAGAAGCCAGCCGCCGCGCCACAGAAAGAAGAAAAGCCCCCTGCCGAAGAACGGACACCCACCCCACAGGCAGAGCCGCCGGTCTCTACGGCAGAGGACGATGATTTTACCTATGAGGTGGATGGCGACGATCTCGGCATGGTGGAGCTGAAGCCCGCCCAACGGCAACAGGCAGAATAACCGCATTCGGACATAGGAAAACGGCGTCCGGCCTGCTACAGCCAAACGCCGTTATCGTTATTATCGTTTGTATCGTTATGTCATGCTGATTTTATAACGATTATTCCGATATGCTGTACCGTACCGCAGGGCCGGAACCTGTTTTTACGATCTTATTTTCTGCAAGTAATTCATTCAAGGCACTGATCGCGGGAAATTTGGAGCTGCCCAGCAGAGTTTCGACTTCCTTTCGACTGACCTTGCCGCGCTGACGGATAAAGCGCAACGTCTTCTCCACATTGCTCGTGTTGTCGTTTGTCAACGTAATGATTTTCGGCAGTACTACAACGAAGGAAGCGGGCGCAGGCGTAAAGATGGGCTTATCGGGGTAATTCGCATAGCTTTCGATAATGCGCTGAATACCTGTGCCGTAGCTCTCAATTAGTTCCAGACGGTAAAAGACATTTGCAAGCACCGAATTTCTTGACTGCGACACGCCTCCCATCACGTCTTTCATCGTCAGTCCCTTCACCAATCCACCAAGCGAAACGAACTCAACCCGGTCGTCGTAGATGTTGATCAGAGTACTACCGGAATAATCGTAATCGCGGTGAACGATGGTATTCAGCAAAGCCTCGCGAAGCGCATAGGGGGGATAATCGGGGTGGTCAGTCCTTTTCAGCCCATCAATGGTCGAGTTCAGATTGTTGTTGAGATTCAGGAACTCATACGCTTCGTCCATCTGCTTGAGAACTGAGCCGAAAAATTCCTTACGGGTTTTGAATTTGGTTTTCCCTGTCCCCTCATATACGGCGCACTTGATGCTGTGTTCGCATTGGTCTGACAGGAGCAATGCCGTATTGGTGTAGTATCCATCTGCATCAAGGAGCTTTAAAGTCTTCTTGTTGCTTTCACCAAAGGGAACATGGGCGTTTGCAAAATACTGATCCGCGTAAACGAAGGTCAGTTCCTGATTTACGCACCGCGATTTGTCAAAAGTCACGCCATCGCTTTCACGCAGCATTTCACGAATCATCTCGTCGGTAGCAGGGACAGATGAAACGCCGTGTCGGATAAATACGCCGCTGGGTTTCAATCCTTTGTCAGTCAGATGATACGGACGCTTTGCACCCCGTAGCACGGTGACTTTTACAATAGTTTTATCTGCTTCCTTGGTTGAGCTGATAGAGGTATAGGCGGATAGATCAGGTTTGATTCCGTCGCGGATCATATTCCCAATCTGCTCCATCACTTGTTCCGCGTTTGCTACGCCGACGGCATTACCAGCACGGTCAATACCGACAAAAATCTCACCGCCCTCCGAATTGGCAAAGGCGATGATCTCCTTTTTGAAATCGGCATTGATCTCTTGCTTCAGTTCGACCGTATAACTCTCTTCATATTTCATATTTTGCGCCTCTCAAAATCGTTATTATCGTTTCTATCGTTATTATATTACGATTACATGACGATTACAAGTGAAATATGCCGATTATTCAGCCTTATTACGAATTATTCTACTGTAGCAGAAGGAACAGTGAGCCGCAAGGTACACACAAGCATAATGATCTCCACTGAAGCATCGTCTATCGCCGCTATGTCTTATGCACAAAGTCAATAGCGACTCTTCAACTTCAAAAGAAAACGATATGAGGAGGGGCCGGTATGAAAGCCGCAAAATTGAACCAGCGCCCTGCGTTTGCACTTATGAAGCAAACGGATATACAGAGCGTCCACCATCTGCAAATGCCACGGTGGTTATTTTCCGACCCACGGTATGCGGAAATGAGCCTGGACGCCAAGGTGGCCTACACCTTCCTTCTGAACCGCTTTCAGCTCTCCCGCAGGAACGGCTGGGTCAATGACAATGGCGAGGTCTTTGTGATCTTCCCCCGCAAAGCTTTGGCGCGGGAACTGCGCATTTGTGAGCAGCGGGTGTCCGCCGCCTTCCGTAAGCTGGCGGAGCTTCACCTGATATGGGAAAAACGCTGCGGACGCGGCGATGCCAACCAGATCTACCTCGCCTGCGTACAGCCCATGGATGATCCAGATTACCAGTGTGCGCCATTTATGGAGCCGGAGGAATGCGGCGCAAGAACCGCGGATATTGCGGCTCTTGATCTCCCAGAACCGCAGGATAGGCGGTTCAAGAACAGCGAAAACAGCGGTTCAAGAACCGCAGACACTGCGCCTACAGAACCGCAGGATCTGCGGCCAAGTTATACTGATAAGAGGAAGAACGATGAGAGTTATATTGAAGTCAGTCCATCCGTTACGGAGGGACTGGACGAAGAAGAGCTTACCGGCATTCTGGATGCTTGTGAGCTCTCCTCTTTTGAGCCGGAGATGGCCCGTATCTTTGAAACGGCCATTGAGCGGCTTTTTTATTCGGACAGCTTTCGGGTAGGCAACGCCACATTGCCGCAAAGCCGGGTGCGTCACAGGCTCCACGATCTGGACAGCATGACGCTGCGCGATACGGAGCAGCGGCTGCGGACCAATCAGGAGCGCAACATCCGTAACTCGATCCAATACACCATGGCTGTCCTGTTCAACTGCATCACGGAAGGCGAAAGCGATCTAATCGTCGATCCCTATCTCAACAGCCTTGGCGGGCCATAGGAAAAGGGAGCCCCCGCAGGGACTCCCCCGATCACAGGCCCCGCAAGCATCTGTGACCTATTCACTAACGCCATTTTACCGTTTGCCGAGCCATTTGTCAACTCCGAGGAGGTTATATCATGCTTTTGACCAACCAGCAAAAGTGCATCATGGAGATCTTGGGCATGGTCGGCTGTATCCGGCGTGACCAGCTTCTTGCATTGCTGTATGGCAAGTATCGGGAGCGTGTGTTGACCATGCGCCCGGAGCATCTGACGCCCATGCTGCACCAGCTCAGCGGGATCTCCCACGCTGTCTGTGTGGAGGACGACGTGATTCGTCTTATCACAAAAACGGCAAATCCGCTGCTTTTGGAGAGCATCGATGTGATGCTGGAGATCACGGGTGGATGTCCAATCCAGTTCTCCATCCCCACCAGTCTGCCCGCTCTGCTCTGCTTTCTCTACGGCGATGAGCTGACCGCCTACTATGTGGCAGCTTTGACCGCAGAACGCGAACCCTTTTTTCGGCGTATAGAGATTGGAGAAAAAGAGCGGCTCGTCTGGCTTCCGGAACAATCCCTTGCCTTGCACGGTAAGGAACTGCCAGATCGCCAGATTATTGCACAGAAGCAAAAGGACGGTACACACCGTTTCTTTGCGAATAAAAACACGACATTGTAAAGGAGGTAACCGAATGCCCAGAAAGAAAATCATCCCGACTGAACCGTTGTCCGATCCCCCCACAGAGATCACGGAAGCCACGATGGAACCGGTAGCCGCTCCCATCGAGCAGCCGCCCCCTGACATCCTGGCTGGGAGCGCTCCGCCTGGGGAGGACTTGGGGATTCCATCTACGTCATCAGAAACTGACGCCGAAGCCGAAGTGACCCCAACGGAAGCATCTGAAGATGCAGAAGAACCGCCCTCCGACGATGCGGATATGACCATAGACTTTGCGGAGGAACCCGCATCACAGGAGGACTCTCCGCCCGAGCCGGAAACCACTGCAGAGGTCGAAGAAGCTGTTTCGGAAGAAGACACCTTGCCGTCCATGAATGAAATTCCTTCCGCAGAGAACCAGGAACCGCCTGCGTCGAAGCCGGAAATGAGTGACCGCGAGAAGTTCTTCCATCTGGATTTCCATAAACTGGATCGCAATCTGTCTGAGGAGGAACGCCGGGAATGGAACGCCATTTACGCTTCCTATCGCGGCGGCAGCCCGCTCAGCGGTACGGTGATCGGTGTGGATATGTTCTCGCTGAATGTACGCAGCCGCAGAACCGGCGAGGTGCGAAAGCGGGAACTGTCCTGCGCCATCGTTGTCCCCTACCGTGTGCGTATCCTGATCCCCGAAACGGAAATGTGGTCAGGAGAGGGGCGGCCCGGAATGTCCCTGAATCATATCATGGGCGCAACGCTGTCCTTCAACATCATCAAGGTGGATAGGGAAAACGGCTTTGCGCTGGCTTCCCGTAAGTCGGCCATGAAGACGCGCCGTTCCTACTTTGCCCATCGGGCAGAGCTGAACACACCCGGCACACGGCTGAAATGCCGTGTCATTGACGTTGGCCCTGTCCGCTGCACGGTGGAGTGCTACGGTCATGACATCCGTCTGACGCAGAAGGATCTCTGCTATATGTCCGTGTCAGATCTGCGCAACGTCTACCGCCCAGGGCAGGAACTGGACTGCGTTGTGACGGACTATGATGCCGATGCGGATCGGCTCAGGATTTCCGTGAAGGCGGCACTGTCTGATCCCTTTGAAGGGGCAGAGCGGCGTCACCCTGTCAACAGCCGGCGGCAGGCTGTGATCTCCGGTAAGTATGCCGGCGGTGTTTTCTGTAACCTGCCGGATGGCACTGTCTGCATGTGCTCCTATGCTTATCAGTATGAGGACAGCGACTTCGAGATCGGTGATACCGTGATCCTGACGGTCAAGCGGTTCGACAGCAACAAGCGTCAGATGTACGGAAAGATCCTCTCCAAGTGGTAGAACCAAGAGGCTTGTCAAGCTTTTATTTTAAATGCTTATGCCGCCCAAAATAAAGGCCGCGAACCTATTGATTTCCAAGTACAAGCATGATTAGAATAAAAATAATACGAGAGAAAGGAAGTGTAGAAGATGATAAAAAGACGATTAGCACTACTCGCGCTGGAGGGCGTCCTGCTGCTCACGGCATGCGGGCAGGCAAAGGATAACTCCGCATTGACAATGCCGCCTTTGGATGCGGTACAGAGTGCAGCGCAGGTCATTGAATCCGCGGGGGACAATGCACAGGAAGATACGGCAAATCTGCCTGCTGAGGAGACTGCCGAGGAGGCGACACCCGCAGGCGGCGAGGATACTCCGAAACCTGCCGAGGATACGGAGATGCCCTCTGCCAAAACGGAGGAAGATGCGCCCGCACCCAATGGCGAGGGACAGCCCACTACGCCGGAGAAGCCTACCACGCCTGAACAGGCAGTGCCCCCTGCACCGCAGCCGGAGCCTGCACCGGCTGAACCCGAACCCGCGCCTACGCCGGTACAGGAACCGGAGCCTACACCCACCCCCGAACCTGAACCCGAGCCGGAGTATGAACCGGCAGACCGCTGGGCGGCTGCTGAAGCGGTCAACGCCTATGCTGCCGCACAGTACGGCGTGGTCACTGATGGTAGCTTGACACTGAACAACAGTGCATACCGCTTCCCTGCATCGGTAGCGACAGATGCCTCGCAGGAGACACTGGAGGCCAAGGCGCGGGACATGGTGGACTACACCTTCCAGCAACTCATGATGCAGGCGGGTGTGGACACGCTGGCCGACGCAGGTATTCGCTGCAACGTCTGTATCGTGGAGGATGGTGCAAGCCTGCTCATCTACGTTCTCTATGCAGGCTGAGAAAAAACAATATGCAAGACCTCTCTGGAAACAGAGAGGTCTTATCTTTTACGAAGGAGGAAGCTACTTGAAAGCATTCAAGCACATGACGGCGCTTGTGCTGGCGTTGGTCATGGCGGCAGCACTGGCGGTGACCGCTTACGCCGCCACTGTAACGGTCAAATACAGGGAGTTCGTGTATTCAGGTCAAATCACCTTTAGGCAGTATGATTACAGCCAAAGTACATCCCCGACTATTGTCAACATGACCATCTCGGCTACCAGCAGCCTGGGCAGCGGCAGCGCTCTGTACCATGTTAAGTACGCCAACGGAACGGTGGCGTACTGCATCCAGCCCGGCGTTCATTCCGATGACAGCGGCAGCTATGTCCAGGGGAGCAGCGGTTGCTGGTATAATTTGCCGGCATCTGTGCAGAGCGCCATTGCGCTGGCGCTGGCCTGCGGTTATCCCAGCGCCGACTACGGCACGGCGTCCGGCGACCGGAACAGCAACGCCATCGTCAACGCGGAAAAGTGGGCGGCAACACAGGCTATCATATGGGAGCTTATCTGCGAATACCGCAGCGCCTATACCTACGATGACTGGGGCTACAGCCCGTTCTACGACTGCGTGGATACCAGCCGCTACCCAACCTTTGAGCTGTGGTACGATGAGATCGCCGCGGCGATGCAGTCGGCAAATGAGATCCCCAGCTTCGCCGCATACGCCGAGCTATGGGCCGATGTGATCGAACTGAAGCGAAACGCTGCGGGAAACTACACGGCCAGTGTCACAGACACCAACGGGGTACTAAGCGCCTACAACTTCACCGCCAACAGCGGTAACGGCGTTACCTTTACACGAAAGGGCAACACCCTGACCATCACAGCCACAGCTGCGGCGGCCAAGAATTTGCTCGGTGAGAAAACGTATTCCGCCACCGGCAGCGCCTTTGAGATGGATCCGGACGAGGCGGTGCTGTGCTGGTACGACCGAACAGGCCGGTATCAGGCGATGGCCAGCTACACCGGTGTCGGACGTGACCCCCTGCGGGTGTATATCAAGATCCGGGCTGTGGAAGAAAAAGGAAGTCTGACCATCAACAAAGTTGATGCCGATACCGGCAAAGCGCTGGCGGGCGTGACCTACCGGCTGTATGACAGCGCTGGCAAAAAGGTGGCAGACACCATTACCGGCGCGGACGGCAAGGCAGTGTTCAAGGATCTGCCGCAGGGCAAGTACAGCTATCAGGAGATCAGCGCACCCTCTGGCTATGTGGTAGATGGGAAGAAATACACTGTGACCATCTCAGCCACAGCGCTGAATATTACGCAAAAGAGAACCAACACACCAGCCAAGGCCAGCATTGAGATCATCAAGGTGGACTGGGACAGCAAAACCCCGCTGCAAGGCGCAGGCTTTCGGCTGTACGATGCGACCAACAAGCAGGTCGCGGAAGGCTATACGGATGTCAACGGCAAGCTGACATTCTCCGGCCTGCGGTTGGGCAACTATGCCTATAAGGAGTTCAAGGCTCCGGATGGGTATGTTTTGGATGACACAGCATACTCCGCTGTGCTGAATAAAAACGGGCAGGTGCTGAAAGTCACTCGCGAGAATACGCCGGTCAAGGGCGGTATCGAGATCCTGAAGGTAGACGCCGACACCAAGCAGCCGTTGGCCGGTGTTGTATTCCGGCTCTTTGATGCCAACGGCATCAAAATCGCGGATGGCACGACGGATGCCAATGGCAAGGTAATGTTCTTTGGCCTGAGACTCGGCAAATACTTCTACCAGGAGATCAGCACCGTGGACGGCTATGTGCTGGACGAAACCAAATTTGATTTCAGCCTGACCACAACAAATCTCAACATCAAAGTTACCCGCGAGAACGCACCAGCCAAGGGCAGCATCACTGTCCGCAAGGTGAATGCCACAGGCGCACCTCTTGCCGGTGCGGAACTACTGCTGGAGACTTCCGCAGACGGTAAGACGTGGACGGAGGTCAGCAAAGTGACCACCGACAAGACCGGTATCGCCAAGTGGAGCGACCTCAAGATCGGTGCGCAATACCGCGTGACCGAAGCCAAAGCTCCCGCAGGGTACACGCTATTGACTGAGCCGCTGTTCACGGGAACGCTGGATACCAACAACCGTGACATTACCATCACCGCCTGCAACAGCGCAGGCTTCGTCCTGCCCTTCACGGGCGGCAACGGATTCATCGCACCCATTCTGTTTGCAGCACTCATGCTTTGCATGGGTGTTTATTTTTGCAAAAAATCAGCCCGCCATGATACGGCGGGCTGACGGTTCAATTCTGAAATGCTTGTAGCTGCTGTTCACAGAATTCACACAGAACCGGGATGTCCGCTACGGCAGTCTCCCATATGATCTCGCGGCTCATGCTTCCATAGTTGTGCGCCACAAGATTTTACGTATGGCCTTGATAGGCCCCCACTGAATCTGTTTCGTTATCTCAAGCCGGTATTCAGCGGAGAGTTTTCCAATCAACTCCCCAATCTGCAAAATGCAGAAAGACACGGAACGCTGGTAGTCGGGGTCGCTGTCAAAGATTTCAAAGGATTCACCGTAGCGCTCTATCGTCTTGCGGATTTCAAGGCAGTAGTCGCGGATATGAGCCGAACGCTGGGCATCAGGCGGCAACATAGAGATTTACCCTTTCTTTCAGCACCGTATCACGGAAGCGTACATCGTTTTCCATCTGGGGCCGCTGCTCCAGTGAACTGACCGTGATCAAATCAATGCTTTTCTGGAACGCATCTTCCAGATCGCAGTACACAGCGGAAAGTGAGAGCAGGCTCTTGATATTTGTGCCGGAGGTGTCGATCAAAAGGTCAATATCGCTGGATTCGGTTGCCGTGCCGCGGGCATAGGAGCCGAACAGGTAAACCGCCTTCAGCCCATATTTCTGTGCAACAGGCAAAATGCATTGTGTGATTTGTTCCACGGTATAGACCATCTGCAAGCACCTCCTTCAGATTGATACCACCAGTGTACCCGTAAAAAGCAAAAAACTCAACTCAAAAATTATGGACAAGGAGAAAACCAAATGAAAAAGATCCATCGCGTATTCGCGCTGCTCATGGCCGCTATTATGGCATTGAGCCTCATCACCACGGCATTTGCCGAGCCGACCATCGACACCAGCAAAAAGGCATCCCTTTCTATCTACAAGTACGACATCACCAAGGCAAGCAGCGACGGCGCGTGGGATGCTGAGTCCTACGTCAGCACTGGGCTGCATGACGATGCCGTTGTTGACAAGCTGGCAAAGTACGCCATCCAAGGCGTGGAGTTCACCTACCTCCGTGTTGCCGATGTCACCATGAGCAATGAAGTGGTGGACGGCCAGCGCACGGTAGGTGTGCTGTATGGCTTCGACAACTCCGAGCGCTCCAACGCCGTGCTGTCTGCTATCGGCCTGACCGCCGCAGACGCCCACAAGACCGAGAATGGCATTAACTTCTTTACCAGTGATATGCTCAACAACAAGCTGGCCGCTGCGCTGGCTGCCAATGCCACCACCGTGAAGAACGCTCTGGAAACCGCCGTAAGGAACGGCGGCATTGCCTTGACAGAAACGGATGCCACCGGCCACACCTCCGCTGACCAGCTGGAGCAGGGGCTTTACCTCGTCGTGGAGACTCGCGTTCCCGAAAACGTGACAAGCACCTGCAATCCCTTCTTTGTGTCCCTGCCCATGACCACTATTGACGGCGCGGCATGGAACTACGATGTCACCGTCTACCCCAAGAATCAGACCGGCAATCCTACTCTCGACAAGACCGTGCGTGAGGCCAAGAACTCCACTGGTAAGAATACTGGCAGTCTGACCGACATCGAGGACGGTTACGAGCATACTGCGTCCGCCTCTATCGGTGACACGGTGGACTATCAGATCATCAGTACGCTGCCCACCATCACCTCCAAGGCATCCGCTCTCAGCGAGTATACTTACGTCGATACCATGTCCAAAGGTATCAAGTATAAAAAGAACGATGTGGTCATCGAGTTCTTTAAGGATGCTGGCTGTACTGACAAGATCACTACATGGGCCGAGGATTCCGGCAAATTCACCGTGGCCTATGATGATGCACAGAACATTATGACCATCCGCATGACTGAGGCTGGCCTGAGCGAGATCAACGAGGCAACTACCGTGTATGTCGGCAGTGTCAAGCGCGGTTACAGCGACTGCACCATGCGAACCACCTACGCGGCGACATTGACCGCCGATGCCAAGATGGGTGATACCGACAATCCCAACGAGGTCGAGCTGACCTGGAAGCGTACCAACACTACCTATTTTGGCACCCTCAAGGATTGCTGCCATGTCTACACCTACGGCATTGACGTTCTCAAGCAGTTCTCTGACAACGGCGGCAACGTGCGGAACGTGAAGTTTAAGCTGCACAACGATACGGACGACTGCTATATCATCGCGGAGCAGAAGGACGGTGTGTACTACGCCAAGGGCTTCGCCGCAAAAAAGGCCGACGCCACCACCTTCGTTCCCAATAGCAGCGGTCACATTGTGGTCAAGGGCTTGGAAGATGACACTTATTCCCTGGCTGAAACCGCCACGGATAAGGGCTATGTGCTGCTGAAGGATGCGGTCAAGATCGTTATTAAGGCCAACGAGGACGGCCAGTGCGAGAAGTGCGGCACCAAGCTGCTGACCGCCTCTGCCACCGTCAATGGTAAGGACGCCAGCATGACAGACGGCAACGCCATTGTCCCCCTGACCGTGGTCAATAACCCTGGTTTTGACCTGCCGAAGACGGGCGGCTATGGCACGTGGATGTTCACCATTGGTGGCGTTCTGCTGCTGGGCGCGGCGGCCTTCATTGTCGTCAAGTCCCGCAAGCACAAGAGCGAGCAGTGAAACGCTGGCTACTGGTGGCGGCTTGCGGCGTTATGGCGGCGGGACTACTTCTCTATCCGCTGATCGGTGAGCTGGTAAGCGAGAAATATCATTCGGATGTGGAAACCACTTATACCGCCGCCATTGAGGACACCGCTGACGTCGGACTGACCGCCCAGCGGCAGGCGGCGGAGCAATATAACGCCATGTTGTCCGGCGTGGCGGCTATTTCTGAGGGAGGGGCATCCGCCCCTCCCTTGGCCTACACCGAGCAGCTTACGGTGGGCGGTGTCATGTGCTACGTTGACATTCCCAAAATCAACGTATACCTGCCGGTACAGCACGGCACGGATGCGGAAACGCTGGAGCGTGCCGTGGGTCATGTGGTAGGGACTTCCCTGCCGGTGGGCGGCAGCAGCACCCACGCGGTGCTGTCGGCTCATAGCGGAATGGCCTCGTCCAAGCTGTTTTCGGACATCGACCAGCTTACAGCGGGCGACACGTTTTACATCCATGTGCTGGGCGAGGTGCTGGCATACAAGGTAGACGCCATCAACACGGTACTGCCCACAGACACATCGCTGCTGCAAATCGAGAATGGCAAGGACTATGTAACGCTGGTGACCTGTACGCCGTTTGGCGTCAACACCCACCGACTGCTGGTGCGTGGCCACCGTATTCCCTATACTCCCGAACAGGAAACTACTGCCGCAGAAGAAAAGCCCACGGCATCCTCGTGGACACAGCACTACCTCACCGGCTTAGGCATCGGCCTTGGCGCGGTGGCCGTGGTCGGCGGCGGATACTTTTTAGTGAGGAGGTGTCGCCATGCGTAAGCTGTCTTTTATGCTGGCGGCGCTGCTGGCCGTGGCGGGTGTTTGCGTCATGCTGTGGCCGGTGGTCACAGGACATACGCTGCAAACCAACGCGGATGAGGCTGTGCAAAACTTCCTCGAAGAACGGAAGCCGGAGCAGCAGTACCCTGAGCTGTTGGCAGACCTGCAAGCCTACAACCAGCGTATCTATGACGAAAAGCAATCCGGCCTTGTTGATCTTGAAGCCTGTGAAGCGCCTGCCGCCGACCTGACTGCCTACGGGGTTGAGGATGAGATCATAGGCGTATTGGAGATACCGGCTATGGAACTGACCATGCCGGTCTATCTGGGCGCGTCCGATGAACACCTTGCCGCAGGTGCGGCGGTGCTGGGCAACACGTCCGCGCCCATCGGCGGGGATGACACCAACTGTGTTATTGTCGGTCACCGAGGTTGGAAGGGCGCGGACTACTTCCGGCACATCGACCGTTTGCAGGTGGGCGATACTGTTACGCTGACGAACCTGTGGAAAACACTGACCTACACCGTGGCTGACATCCAGATCATCCAGCCCCATGAGGTGGATAAAATCAAGATACAGCAAGGCCGTGACCTGCTGACGCTTGTCACTTGCCACCCCTATGCCAGCGGCGGGCGGCAGCGATATGTAGTTTATTGTGAAAAAACTGCCCACCATGAGGCAATAAGCCAATCACGGTGAGCAGTTTTGCTGAGCGGACTCAGACAAGCGTATCATCCAGCAGGAAGTCGATGACGCTGATATTGAGAATGCCGTTGTCATCATACCAACGCTTGCGAATGTCATGACGTACGATGATCTTCGGGAAAGAATCGCCGGTCAGCGCGAAGGGCTTGTTTTCAGCGATTGCCTTTTCCTCTGTTCCCAATGCGTAGGCGGATTGAATGTAGGTCTTCTTACCGCCGGAGGTCGCAATGAAGTCGATTTCCCGTGCAACTGGCGTGACCTTTCCTCTGGCATTTTTCTCATTGCCATAGACGATGCCGATGTCAACGGAGCATTCACGGATCATCAGCTCGTTGAAAATGATGTTCTCCATGATGTGCGTCATTTCCTGCTGACGGAAGCCGATACGGGCATTTCTCAGTCCAATGTCCTCACAGTAGTATTTGTTGGGATAGTCAAAATAGCTTTTGCCCTTGACATCCCAGCGTTTACATTCGGTGAAGAGGAAGGAATCTGATAAGTGATCCATATAGGCTTTCACGGTGTTCAAGGCAACGACGTTCTCACCGCTGCGCTTCTGTACGGTGTTGATAGTGGCTGCAACCTTCGTCGGATTGGTCAGAGAGCCGACAGACGAACACAGCAGATCAAGAATAGCGGACAGCACATCCTCACGCTTGATCTTCTTCCGATCCACAATGTCCTTCAGATAAACCTCAGAAAACAGCGATTTCAGATACGCCATCTTCGCGGCGTCTGTGTGCCGGGACAGGATCAGCGGCATACCACCGTAGAAAGCAAACTCGTCAAAAGCGTCCTGCTTATCTCCGCCAACAGCCGAGTAGTATTCGGCAAAGGAAAGCGGATGCACGCGGATCTCATCGCTCCGTCCTCGGAACTCAGTCAGTATGTCAGAGGACAGCATTTTGGAGTTGCTGCCGGTCACATAAATGTCCAAGTTGGACAAGGACTTCAAATCGTTGAGTGCATCGTAGAAGGTGATCTTCTTGCCGTCCGGATTGTAGGGATTCGGGACTTCATCGGACATTTGAATCTCATCTACAAAGAGATAATATTGGTCTGCGCTGTGTTCCACGATCTCACGGACATGAGCCGCAAGCTCCAACGGATTGCGATAGCGAATATCACGGGTCAAGTCCAACTCAAAGGACAGAATGTGATCTTCGGCAACGCCCTCGCCGAGAAGGTAGCTCTTAAACAGATTGCGAAGCAGATAGGACTTGCCGCATCTGCGGATGCCGGTAATGACCTTTACCTGGCCATCCCACATAAAGGAGATAATTTTCTTCAAATAGCGATCTCGTTTTATTTCCACAATCCAACCTCCATTGAAAACTTGCTGGTATTATCATGCTACTTTTCAATGGATAGTATACCTCATGGACGGGAGAAAATCAAGAAGCCCATTAAAATGTTTGTGGGTAAACCTGATAACATTTCAATGAGCAGATGTGCCCTGATAAGAGAAGTACTTTCCACCTGTACGCCCTGCTTTCCCTGCGGTACAATAAACCTGTACTTTAGGTGAAAGCATAAAGGACGGAGCAGAGCAGGCACGGGCGAGAAAGGAGGTCAGTTTTCCTTCTTCGTTCTGACTAAGACTTGAAGTATGTAAAAATATAGGACATCAAGAAGACCGTAATTGCCTTTCGGGGCAGTTACGGTCTTTTTTCATTGTCCGGAAGAAAGGAGATTTCAAAATGAATGGCACCCATAAGAAGTAAGCTGATGGAACTCAGCTACAGCGACCCCAAATTTCAGATCCGACTGACCGGCTATGCGGATACCGTTATCATCGACAGCGGTACGCAGCAGACGATCAGCGCCATTCGCTTCGGCGGTTATCCTGAAGTCGTTCGGGCTCTATCGGACGCCATATACGGTGGCGCGTCGGTGGAACTGAAACAAGACGATACAACCCTATATCTGGATTGCAGGCCCAAAGGTTACCGACGGCTGCTGTCCCACGACGGGATATATGCCGTTGCGACCCTGATGGCCAACGACGACAGTCAGACGGAGGAGAATACTGCCGACAACTGCGATGAGGACGCCCCTGAAAACCCACGCAAATGTTATATCTTTTGCCCGCCCGGAGACCGTGCGAGTCTGTTCGCTGAGGTAGACCGGAAAACCGCCGCACCGCTGATCCCTGAGTTTCAGGACTATGTGCTGGATTCTCTCATTGCCCGCGGCGATCTGCGGCAGATGAAAGTGCTTTCCTTCACTGAGCGCATGGAAGCATGGTCGTTGACGCTGCTGCCGGAGGATCAAAACGTAACAGACATTCTGGAGCAAGGGCTCAAAGATGGGAATATCACCATTCCTGGTGCTGTCCCTGATGCGGCAGACGGCTTTGCGGAGGTAAGCAGCGTGACCAGCTATCTGAATACCTTTGGCGTTACTGTGGCCGATCGTATCCGCAGCCAGTTCGTTCCCAAGTTCGATCCGGCATCGGAGCCGCTTTCGGAAGAAGTGCTGGAGGTCAATGATTATATCCACGAGAAAGCCGGCTATTCCCTCTATGATGCCCAGCTTGCGGTGACGGAGGCTGTCAAACGGCAGCTTTGCCAACAAAAAATGGCACTCATTGTGGCGGAATGCGGCAGCGGCAAGACCAAGCTGAGTGCAGCAGCGACAGGAGCGTTGAACGCACTAAAAAGACTCGGAACCCGCAAATCCTTCAACCTTGTCATGTGCCCTTCTCATGTCACAGGCAAGTGGGTACGGGAGATCGCAGAAACACTGCCGGATACCTATGGCATGGTGGTCAAAAGCATCACCGACGTGGATCGACTCTTCGACCTGTACCAGCGCGGGGATAAAAACGTATATGCTGTTTTCAGTAAAGAACGTGCCAGAGACGGTTATATGCGTTATCCCGCCGTGCTATGGAGCCGCAGAAAGCGCGGCTTTGTCTGCCCGGACTGTCTGGAGCTCATTGAGATGGAGACCAGCAGCGACGGCACAAGATACATGGTACCTTCGGATCAGTTTTTCTTCCAGAAGGAGCATCTGGCAAACCACCTATGCCCTCATTGCGGCACACCGCTTTGGGCACCGGTCAATGACCGGCGTCAAATGCCGTGGATAAAAATCGGCGGGTATGGCTGGGTGTTCCGGTCGCAGGCTGCCATGCACCTCAACCGCACGAAAAACGAACACATTCTGGATCAGCTGCGGCAGCTCGTGGAGCATCCGGAACGCCCGTATTGCATCAAGGGTGCGCACCGCCGCTTTCCGCTGAGTACCTACCTCAAGAAGAAGTACCGCGGACGGATCGGCAGCTTTCTCTGTGATGAGCTGCATGAGTACAACAACGACAGTGGACAGGGCGACGCTATGGCGGAGCTTTACGGCATTTGCCGGAAATTCATCGGCATGACCGCAACGCTGATCAACGGCTACAGCTCCGGCATTTTTCATCTTCTGTACCGGATCGTCCCCCGACTGATGCAGAAGGATGGAAAGTCCCACGATGCGCCTTCCCGGTTCGATGCGGAATACGGCGTAGTGGAAAACACCTATGAGATCACCGACGCGGACTATAACTCCAACCGCCGCAGTGCCAAAAGCAAAAAACGCTCACGGCAGCTCCCCGGTGTTTCTCCGCTGGTATTCTCCCGCTTCTTGCTGGAGTGTACGGCATTCCTGTCGCTGTCCGATATGGGCAAGGATCTTCCTGATTACGAGGAAATTCCCATACCACTGACGATGCCGAAGCCAATCGAAGAGGCATACAAAGAAGTGGAACGGGAACTGACGTCAGTCCTGAGAAATGACCGTAAGGCGGCCAATAAGATCTTGTCCGCCTATCTCAATCTGCTGACGGTGTATCCGGATCAGCCCTATGACCAGCCGGAGATCATCCACCCCATCAGCGGCTGCACCATCGTGAAGCCGGAGGACATGGCAGACTTCCAGACCGTCCTCCCGAAAGAGGAGAAGGTGCTGGAGATCGTGCGGGCCAAGATCGCCGCAGGCGAGAGGGTAATGATCTACACCAGCTGGACACGGACAGATACCCAGCGAAAGCTGATGGGACTGCTGCGTGAGGAAGGTATCCGAACGGAGATCCTGAGCACACAGATCGTCCCGGAAAAGCGGGAGGATTGGCTCAGTAAGAGGCTGTCCGCAGGCACACAGGTCATTATCACCAACCCCAAATGCGTGGAGACTGGCCTTGACCTGAACGCCTTTACGACATTGATCTTCTACTCCATGGGCTATAACCTGTTCACCTTGCGGCAGGCGTCGCGCCGGTCATGGCGCATCAACCAGACAGCACCGAGAGTCGAGGTCTATATGCTCTACTACGCCGACACCATGCAGGCGAAGGCGATGAAGCTGATGGCCTCTAAGCTGGCTGTGGCCGGGCTGATCGAGGGGACTTTCTCCGAGGAAGGACTGGCAGCCATGAGCGATGTGCAGGACATGACCTCGCAGATGGCAAAGGAGCTGATGCTGGGCATCAAGGACAATGTGGAGGATATTGCCGCCACCTTCAAGAAGATGGCTATTATCAACCCGCACCGCGCAGTAAAGCAGCTTCCGGAGCCGGTCACTATTCAAGAGGAAAGGGTGGTCGAAGTACCGCAGCCCGAAAGTGTCCGTGCCGCAGATACCGCAGCGCGGCAGGCGCTCTATGATGGTCTGCTGCAAACATCAAGAACCGGCAGGAAACCGAAACACACCGAACTGGAGGACCAGCTCAGTATGTTCGATGCTGCCGCGTAAAGGAGGAATATTTTTGAATTTTACCATTGAAAGGGCGGCATTTCTGACTGCCGCCAAACGTGCCGCACAGCTGGCACCGTCCGCATCACCGTTGGAGGTGCTGAAGTGTGCGTTGCTGGAGATCGACACAGGGATGCGCTCCCTGCACATGACCGCCACCAATATGGAGGTGACGCTGCGGCAGGACGTGCCGCTGCTGGCCTATGAGGGCGGTGATACCACATTCGCCATTGATGCCAAGCTGCTCTCCGCCATGCTCGCCAATCTTCCGGGGAATACGGTGGAGTGCTGCAAGGGAGACAAGGATACGCTGGCACTATCCAGTGACCATGCGTACTATCAGGTACCAACAGCCAGCGGCAAAGGTTTCCCACGCATGAACATCACTGCTCCTGAAAGCATGGTGAAGCTCAGCGGTGTTCCGTCCATGGTACGCCGTGCGGCATTTGCCACAGACCCGAACAACAGCAATATGCCCTTGCTGCGCTGCGTAAACCTCCGCCTGACTTCTGATGGCCTGCGCGCCGTTGGCAGCGATGGCGTCTGCATTGTTTCCGCAAAGGGAGATAAGCAATGTACCGGTGACCAGACGTTTCTTATCCCTGCTGCCAATCTGGAAAAGCTGGCCCAGCTCTGCGAGGAAAAGGACACATTTTCCGTTGGCATGGCTGACAGGCAGCTCGTCTTTGTGAAAGAGGGTTTTCAGTTTGCCGCACGGCTCATGCACGGCAGCTATGTGGACACAGACAGTCTCATTGCGGGGACACAAAACACATTTACGGTGCTGAGCGATTCCGAGGAACTGCGCCGCACATTGCAGGTGGCCACTGCCGCGTGCATGGACAACAGAACGATCCTGCACTTTGACGGGAATCGGCTGACCCTTCGCTGCACCGGCGAGGTCGGTTCCTCCAACGCGGCATTGACGGTCATTCCTCTGACGGGACAACCTGCCGGTGACTACTGCTTTGCGGTGGATCGGCTGGAACGCTGCCTGCGGGCACTGCGCGGCACCGTTACGCTGGGCATCGCCCAGACGGGAATGCTGACGCTCTCCACGGAGGATGCGTTCTATATGCAGACACAGCTCCGCATGACCGCGTCGAAGGCAAAGCCGGCCCGCAAAAAAGCCGCAAAGGCTGCGTAAGGGGGCGTGCGATTGGAGATACCCCATATTTGCCGATACTGCGGCGGTATTGTCCGCCTTGTGCCGGCAGAAAGCGTCTACGGCGATTCTGCCGTGCGGCTGGGTCTGAAAGGCGAAAAGCTGTATCAATGTCAGAACTGCAATGCCAGAGTAGGTTGTCACAAGGGGACAGTTCGCCCTCTTGGTGATCTGGCCAATGAAGTGCTGCGTCTCAAGCGCATCGAAACCCATCAGGTTTTCGACGCCTATTGGACAGAGCACGGCATGAGCCGGACACAGGCGTATCGCTGGCTGGCAAAGAAAATGCACCTTCCCGAACGGAAGGCGCATATCGGCGGTTTTGAGATGCACCAGTGCCAGAGGGTCATAGATCTGTGCCGTGCGGCCAATAAAGCAAAGGAGAATGATATGCAGGAAACCAAACTATTTACAATCATACATACATCCGCCCGCGCTGACAGGGGTGACTTCCCGCCACCTTCCGCGGAGGGGAGCTACCATGACGTGGAGCTGGCGCAAAAAGCGATGCAGGCGTTGGTACGTACGGAGAAGGCTCAGATGGATATTCCTTTTTCAGAGGATGAATACCGTGAAGAATCCGGCCCTTTGTTCTGGGAAGCGTATCAGGATGGATATGCTGCTGGCTGGTTCACCCGCTATGAGATCGTGGAATCTATCTGCAAGGATGTCCCTGCGGAGGTAAATACATGAGCCGACAGACTGCACCGAGAGAATACACCTGCTACGAATGCGCGCAGCACCTGAATTATATGTCAGAGATCCCACAGCGGCAGGCAGGCGTCATGATGTATCTGGGAGATCATTTCTGTACCCACGCAAAAAAGGCGAGGAAACTCAGGAAAAGGGACTTGAGTAGCAGGGCACCGGAGTGGTGCCCTCGGCGAAAAACGCCCTGTGGGCTGCGGATATATTACTTTAGATCGCCTGAAGAAAGGGCTCTATATCAAGCCCTTTCCAATAGCATTGGTATCAGACCTCATCCCGCCGCCAATCGGTATGCGGTGGAAAAGGAAGGATCTATAGAACTTTCCCCGCGGGATTTCTGGCTCCGGCTGAATATGGAAAAAGATTTCCTGCTGTTGGGAACAGAGGTAAAACCTGATTCCGTCGTGGAGATCGATGATGGGTTGCGCCCGGTATTCTTTCACAAAACGGAAGAAAGCTATGAGATCCTCTGGGGCTTTCATGCGGAAGTGGCCCGCGCTAATATCCGCGAAGGATTTGATGAATAAATATCGCACATGCTGTGCGGTAAAGGTTAAAGGAGGACGTTATTTGAACGAAATCAAGAAAGGCTGTGATACCTGCACCTATGCGTTTTATGCGGCGGATGTAAGCAGTCCTGCCCCGAAAGCAGAACGGCGGCAGCATTGCAAGAACCCCGTCTATAACTCGAAAGAATACACACATACGATGCTGATGGAGGATTGGGCCAAGGGCTGCTGCCGCTTATGGGAACCCATTAGCGAAGATATGAAAGGACACGACCATGAAAAATACTTACTCCATTCTTGAGAGAAACCGTATCGTGGAAGAACACCTCTGGTGCATCGACAGCGTGATGCGAAAAAATCACGCGCTGATCCGCACCGCCCATCTGGACTACGAGGAAGTGTACCAGCAGCTGGCGCTGCGGCTCATTCGGGCGGTGGAGACCTTTGACCCTGACAAGGGCGTGCTGCGTATCCACATTCTGGCACAGCTCAAGTATGAACTGCTCAGCTGCAAAACGCCCCGCAGGCTGTACGGCATCACCCACGCACCCGCGGACTTCCGGGGCAGGGAGCTCATCTCCCTTGATGCACTGGAGCTGTGCTGTCAGGATGAAGCACCGGCAGCCGCGTAAGGAGGGTAGATCGTATGACACTGCGAGATAAAATGCTGGCCGTGATGCAGGACGTCAACAGTCAGGTGGCGGAGCGTGAAGAACTGGTTGAACTGATCGCCATTGCGCTGCTGACGCGGAACAACCTGTTCATTCTTGGCAAGCCCGGTCAGGCCAAGAGCCTGTCCATCAACCTGTTTCGCCAGCGGATCACCGGCGCGCGACAGTTTGAACGACTGCTCTCCAAGCAAACTGATGAGGATCAGCTTTTTGGCCGCATCGACCTGTCCAGCCTGATACCCGGCAGCGTGCCGGATGCTGTGCTGCAGGATGACGACGTGCATAAGGGCCTCCGCTTTGATCTTCAATGTATGGTAGATGGTCTCGGTGCGAGAAAAAATGCTCCGGACACCTTTGCCGCGCTGGAAAAAGCGACGGATAAGCTGCTCAGCTACCGAAAGGCCGTGTCCGCGCTGCATCAGAATGAACCTGTAGTACAGACCGCCGGTAAAATACCGGAGGCGGATATCGTATTTCTGGATGAGATATTCAAGGCCAATGATGGTGTGCTGAACTCCCTGCTGACAGCACTTAACGAGCGCAAGTATACCAACGAGGGGCGCACCTATTCCATTCCGGCAATTTCCTTCTTTGCCGCGTCCAATGAGATACCCAACTTTGCCGATCCGCAGGAACAGATCCTTGCGCCGCTGTATGACCGTTTGCAGATCAAAGTGGTGACAGAGGATATTGCTGACCGCGATAAGCGTCTGGCCGTCCTCAAGCGGTAGCAGAGCGGCGGCGATGGATCGGTAAATGCCACGATCTCGCTGTCCGAGCTGTACGCCATGCAGCAGGAGGTGGCCGCCATCCCTGTGCCGGACGCCATCAATGAGCTGGCTGACGATGTGCTTTGTGAACTGCGGAACAGTGGGATAGAGGTGTCAGACCGTAAATATCTCAACTACTACCCTCTGGTGCAGGCCAAGGCATGGCTGGAAGGACACGACAAGGTGGAGTCCCAAGACATGCTGATCCTCAAGTGCTATCTTTGGCAGGCTCCCGGTGACCGGCCCGCAATAGAAAACACGCTGACCCGCCTGTGCGTTAATCCCTTGCAGGATAAGGTGAACAGTATTCTTGCTATGGCGGTGGAGGTGCAGGAGGATTTCAACACCGTTGTTGCGGATGGTAGCAATCCCAAGGCTGGCAGTAAGGCGCTGCTGAAGCTGCGTGGCGAACTGCTCCAGCTGTATAAGCGGCAGCAGGAGCTGTGTGCCGCCGCACAGTCCGACAGCGAAAAGGACATGATGAACAAGCTCCTGAACGATCTGGAGGCCATCAGCATGGCCGCCCACAATGCGGTGAATTTCACCTATATCCCGCTGGAGCAGATGGCTGCTCTGCAATAACTACATTTTTGGAGGAACGATCTATGCTGAACAAGATTTTTGTGATGGGCCGCCTGACTCATGATCCTGAGCTGCGCCGCACCGGCAGCGGCACACCGGTATGCAGCTTCTCTATTGCCTGCGACCGCGATTTCAAATCGCAATCCGGAGAAAAAGAAACCGACTTCTTCGATGTGGTGGCTTGGCGCACCACTGGAGAATTTGTCAGCAAGTATTTTGCCAAGGGGCGCATGGTTGTGATCGAAGGGCGGCTTCAGATCCGCGAATGGCAGGACAAGGAAGGCAATAAGCGCCGCAGTGCGGAGATCAACGCCGATAATGTCTACTTCGGCGATTCCCGCCCGACGCAGACCGAAGGAGCCTCCGGGACTGGCGAGGCCGATGCCTTTAAGGATTTCCCGCCGCTGGATGATTTCCCGTCCGCTGCGGGCGGCTCCGGCAAAGATCTGCCGTTCTGATCCTGTAGGATAATGAAATAGCAGGGGGGGAGGCGTGAGCCTCCCCCCCTGCGGATAGGAGATGCTATATGGACACCAACAACAGTAACAAGATATATTTCGATTACCTTGAAAATCTGCGCCAATCCGGTGAGACCAATATGTTCGGCGCTGCGTTGTATCTCGAGCGGGAATTTCCGGAACTAAGACGGGCCGAGGCCGCAAACGCCGTTCTGCTGGCATGGTTTCGCAGCTTTGAGGAGGATTTTACATGAGAAAAGCCTTTTGGACAATAGCGGATGTACTGCATTCCCCCATTGCGGAGCTTGCGGCACTTCGGAGAAAACCGACACAGAAAACCGATCGGGTGATGCGCTCCAGCAAACTGGAAGACAGCATATACGCAGAGCTGCGCGAGGATGATACAGAAATGGATATGACGGAGAACGCCGCAACGCAGACACTCAAGTCTTTTCCGGCCCTCTCACGCGATGTGTTTCAATCCCTGTATTCGCTGGCCCCACGCAGGAACGATGCGAATATGCTCACCGCTGCGGCGCAGAAATTCAACGCGCCCATCCTCGACCACATCTCTCAGCAGGACGACTATCCCACGCTGAAGAATATCTGCGAGGGCCGCAGCCTACCCGCCTATGAAGCGGCGGCGGAGTTTACCGGCCGAGCCGCCGAAGAGCTGGACGGACTGTTGTCTGAACTGGGCGGTGATAAAGGGGCGCTGAACACCCTCGAAAAGCTGGAAACGGCGCGTGATGCCGCCGCAGAAGATCTCGCCAAGCTGCTTGACGCCCAAGCTACAGGAGAAACGACCGAGACGGATAAGCAGGCGCTGATAAATGCTGCCAATCGACTGGACAGCAAACAGCGTCAGGTGGAGGCTGTATCTCAGATGTTGGACACGACCATGCTGCGCCAAATAGAGACGGTCGATATGGCTGTATCCGCCGCTGTGCAGGTTGCCACAAAGCGGGCGCAGGAGGTGCAGAGTATCATCGGTGCATGGAGCGATGAACCTATGAACATGTGCCGTACACCCGAAAACCTTGCGCTGCTGGAAAAGGTACGCCAAAGCACGGTGCTGAAGGATATTTCCAAGTATCAGGGACGCTTCCGCGAGATCTTCGCGCAGGCCAAGAAGAACAGCTATGCCTACGGGCGGGGTGAAACCTACTCTCTGGAGTTGGGTAATAATCTGTCCCTTGCACTGACCTCGGAACTTGCTATGCTGGCCACGCCGGAGACTATTCCGCTGTTCCTGCGGAAGTATCAGCAAAAGCAGATCAAGCAGTATCGCCGACGTGAACCTGTCTATAAGGGCATGGGTGATATCATCTGCTGTCTGGATGAGTCCGGCTCTACTGAAGGCGAAACTGCAGCATGGGGTAAGGCGGTGGCCATGACCCTGCTGGAGATCACCGCAGAGAACCGAAGGAGCTTTGCGCTGATCCATTTTGCCGGAAGCAGCAGTTGCCAGGTGGACATATTCCGTCCGGGCAAATACACGCTGGAAGACAAATTGAGCGCTGCGGAAACATTCCTCGGCGGCGGCACCAACTTTGAACGCCCCGTCCGTGAAGCGATCCGATTGATGGACACGGAGGGCTTTGAGAAAGCCGATGTGGTTTTCATCACGGATGGCGAGTGTGAGTTGTCTGATGCTTGTCAGCAGGAATTGCAGGCAGCGCAGGTCGCGTATCATTTCACGGTAACAGGTATTTTGTTGGACGAAGGGAACGCTGGCATAGATTTCAGCCTGAAACCCTTTTGCCAGAAGATTTACCGAACCAGCGAGCTGACCGGTGATGGTATTGTGCAGTCAATGGCAGCCTTACGAATATAGCAGATGTCTTCGCCCAAAATAAGGTGTTGATTGCAAAAATAGTCACTGCTGGTACGCCATAGCATAATAATATAACATAAAAAATGAGCCGCATTTTGCGGCTCATTTTTTATTATGCAGCCTTCTTCGCCCGGATTGCCTGGGCGCGGAAGGACAGTTCCTGCGATAAGAGCTTCAGGGTGGCGAAATCGTCGTCCAGCCCATCCAGCTCACGGCGCAGCACATCCTCGTAGTGCTGCTTCTTCCCCTCCAGACTCTGGATCTTCAGCACCCAACGGTCCATGACGCTGGGGCTCTGGCAGCCGCTCTTGATAAAATAGTCAGCACGTTCCTGATACTCTACGATCTCTTTCTTGACGGCGGAGTAAAACTCCTCCGTCATTTTCTGGCGCTGCTTGGCGTCGTCGATGATGTAGATGGAGTTCGCCATCAGGTGCGTATGGTTGCGGCTGAGCCGGCTCAGCTCGGCGACGAAGTCCTCGAAAATATCCACCTTCTCCATATTGTGCCGCGGCACAAAGTAGAGATGGCCGTTGACGCTGAGCTTGGTGGATTCCAGTATACGGAGGAAATTCACACAGATGGTCTCCACCTGCCTACGGTTGGCGCAGCGCTGGTACAGCTCAAACAGTTCCTCCGCCCTACGGCAATAGGCCATGGCGTCGATCTGACTGTCATAGGCCAGATTGTCGTAGCTAAAGATTTGGCTGTCCTTATCGTAGCTGATGTTGGCCAGCTTCTCATATTGGTTGGTTTCCTGGTGCATGGTTTCCTTTACCAGCTCACGGGAAATAACGCTGTCGGAGATACGCCGGTTATCCCGGCAATAGATTTGATAAATACGGCGCTCACCGTATTCCTCGCTGATGATCCTGTCCCGTACATCGCCGGTGGCGCTGCGGAAAGCGTCGGACACCGACAGGCGGTTGCCGCCTGCGTAGGGGATGTTCATATCCGCACAGAGCTGGCGCAGATCATCCTTGTCCACTAAAACACTGGGCAGAGAGAAATACAGCAGCTTTCCCAGCATATTCTGACTATCGCCGGATGCGGCGGCCGTCATGTCTTTAAATTTAAGTTCTGTCATATAGCATGTCCTCCTCATTGTGCCGCGGCGCGGCTGAGATAGTAGTCGTCGATCCCCTTATACGCCGGATTCCAGACGTATTTGGAGTAGCGTATGCCACGGATGCTCTGCACCTCCTGACGGATAGACTGTATGGCACGCCGTACCTGCGGATTGGTCATCTGATCCATGTCCATTGCCTCCACCACCTCGGTCACGCCAAGTCTTATCAGCGTATCTTTCAGCCCGTGGAGGGCAAAGACACCGCCGATGCAGACGAACAGGGCGTCGTTGTCCAGATAGCTGGCCACGTCGCCTTTCAGCGGCCCCTCCGTGATATAGGCGCGTTTGCTGGCGGTGTTGCCGGTGACGTGCGTCCATGAATAGCTGCGTGTCCCGTTGGGGGCATTGCGGCTGGATAGCCAGCGATACTTCCGACCCGGTTCACCTTCGTCGAGCCGTATCTTCATACCCTGTATCAGACCGTCCTTATCACGGACAGGGATCAGAAAACCGTTTGGTCCGGACAGCGTCCATTCCCCATAACTGGTACGGAAACCGGGAATACCTTGCAGGTCATGCCCGATGTCCCGTAGCAGCGAGGCCAGCAGCTTTCGGCCTTCCGGCGTCTGCGGCATACTGCGATATTGGTTTTGGTCGATGCGGTCATCGGAAAGGCCGCGTTCACGCAGGTTTTCCCGATGTTCTGCCGAAAGTGTCAGAAGTGAGAGCATATCCATATATACCTCATGCCGCTGTGCCAATGGTTTTGGCTGCGGCTCTGTATTTTGGGAGCTGGGCTGTTGGGGCATGGGGTACACGTTGCCGCCCCTGCTCAGCTCCATATATGCCTCTTTGTTGGTCAGACCGTGCAGCCGGGCATACAGTGAAACGCTGTTGCCGGACGCGCCGCACAGGTTGCAGCGGTACTGGTCTGTATCCACATTGAGACTCAGATGATATTTCCCCTTACCGTGGTCACCGCAGAAGGGGCAGCTTGCCTCGACCTCCCGACGCCGAAGCGTCGAGAGGTCAAGGACAAGCCCGCACCGTCTGGCCGTGTCTACGATGGGGATCTTTTCATAGGCACGAGCCAGAGGGCGCACCTCCTTCCCGTGCCGCTTATGCGGCGGTGGGCATTGCGCTCAGGATCGGCTTCACCGGCCTGACGGACAGCTCCGCTTTGCTGACGCATTTTGCCATGATGACCTGTCCCGTGGGGCGCACATTGGCAAGATCGTCCACCGACTCCATGTTATCCACGAACTGCGGATAATTCCTGCCGGTGAGCCGCTTCATCAGCTCCGACACCTCCATGCCCGCGCGGATCTTCTCCGAGAGGGAAAGCCAGTCATAGCGTCGCCCGTTATAGGTGAACTTGAAGGCGTCCTTGACCTCGCCGGTGGATTTCACCACGTCGTAGAGCGAGATCTCCACACGGTTCATTTTCAGGGCGGAGAAGGTCATTTCCGCTCGCTTGCTGATGTACTGCGCCAGATATTGCAGCTTCAGCTTACACTGTTCGATCTCCGCACGGGCCGCTTTCAACTGGCCGTCCAGATCACCGGCCGCGGGCGTGGCTTTCTCAATGGCGGCGATGTCCGCACGAACCTGCTGCAATTCCTCACGGCAGGCAAACATGCGGTCATATTCCTCCTGAGAGAGCGCACCGAACTCCAGCTCTGCCGCCAGCGCCTGCATCCGCTCCTGAAGCTGCTGTGCCTCGGGACCGGTTGCATCCGGTTCAGCGGCTTCCTTTGCCTCCTGCAAGGTTTCTTCCAATTTGGCAATATCGTCCTTCTGGAATTGCAGGAACGTATCCCGTGCTTTTTTCTCAAGGGCTTGCAGCTCCTCCAGCTTGGCACGCTCTGCCTGACCTGCCTCTACGATCTGCTTGATAGATGTCCGAAAAGCATTCTGCATCGCGGGCAGTTCGTCCGCCGTTACGGCGCGGCGGCAAGTGGGGCATTGATAGCCGGGCTTGAGCTGGCTGCACTGCTCCTTTTCCTGCTGATATTGGCTGCCCAACTGACGTATCCTGGCGTTGACCTGCGCGGTGGCCTCCGCATACTTAGGCGTGTAGACCGCCGCTCTTCGAGCGGTCAGCTCCTGCGTCAATGCAAGGATGCATTCATCCGAGGCTGTAGGTATTTGCCGTTGATTTGCCAAATCACTATAACGGGCACTGAGGTCTGCCAGTTCATCGTTCAGCGCGGCAATATCCACGCCGGCAAACTGCTTACTTTTCAGTGCCTGTTCCTCGTTCTGGAGGGCATCCTCCTTTTCTCGCAGCTCCCGCAGGGCGGTTTTACTGCTTTGCTGCTGGGCGGTGGTCATGTCCTGCTGCCCGGTGAGGTACAGGATGTTGTTCTCCAGTTCTCGAATGGTCTCCCGCAGCTTCCGACTCTCCACCTCCGGCGAGAGCAGCGGCTCATCCCGCAGGGCTTCCACGGCGGGGCCTGCCATCTGCGCCAGAATGTCCTCCTTGGTGAGCGCAGGCAGATACCGTTGGAGAAGGTTCTTGCCATCGTTGCCCAGTTCCTCAATAAAGTACAGCGGATTAAAGATGGACAGGAACACATCCCGTTCTCCGAAAAGGTCGGTGAGATCCACCTGCCGCACCTCGCAGCCATCATAGGTGATGGTCATACGGTTGCTCTTACGGGCGCGGGACAGCTCATGGAGCGTCCCGTTTTCATCCACAAACCGCATGCGGATAAACAGATCCGGATTATCCTCGCTGTGGAGCCGGTCAATGCGGTGCTCTCCGAAGAAGGGCAGACCGGTGACAGCGAAGGCGATGGCGTCCGCAATGCTGCTCTTGCCGCGTCCGTTGCCGCCCGTAATGACGGTGGGATCGCCAAAGGTCAGGTCGGTGGGCTGACTGTAGGACTTGAAGCCCTCCATGTGCAGGGCTGTGATCCGAAACGATTTGAGTTTTTCCATCAAAAGCTCTCCTTTCTCATGCGGCGTCCTTCTGCTGAAGGACCTCAAAGCTGTCCAGCAGATAGAAAACCACATTGTCTTTTTTTACCATGCGTTTTTCCACATGGTATAGCTTCGCACCCTTTTGCAGCTCCGGGTGATTCCCCATGGCGTATGCGTAGCAGCGTTTGCCCTCCGGGGTTTCCAGAATAAGCTGCACGGTCGTCCCCGCAGCCTTGGCCTCCAACACGGTGTACTCGCAGGCAGGAAACGGAACAACGGTCGTGTCCTCCTGTGGCTTGTGCGGCTCTTTCTTCGCCGTGGGCTTTGCTGTGGGAGTAGGCGCCTGTTCCTCCGCGCGCAGGGCAGGGATCAACAGGGATTGGATACCGCAGGCTTTCGCCGGCGTCAGACCGAGACTTTTTAACGTCTCCAGATACCGGGCGTCCAGCTTGCCGCGCTCTGTGGGCTTGATGATGAAGCTCTTGCCCTTCTTCTCCACATTGACCCAAACGGTGTCCATGCTGTAGAGCACACGGCCAATGCCCCACTGGTTGGCGGCACGCTTCATGGAGTCAGATAATCCGCCCTTGATGGGTTCGATATCCGAGTCCTCGGCGCCGTCCCATTTGGTGACCCAGCCACGCTCCTCGAAATAGAGGGAGATGCCGCAAAGCTGTGACTCTCGTTTGCCTGTGCTGTGCCACGGCTTGAACTCGTTATGCCAGCGGTCAGGCCCCATAACGTCATCCAGACGGTTCTGGATCGCACGGTTGGTCACATAGGGTACAGCGATGCCCTGCATCCGATCCTCATAGGCGATTTGCAGCCGCCATTCCAGATCCTCCGCCGCAAAGGGCGCGGCCAGCCGTGACAACAATTCTCTGGGATCGTTCATTTGCTACCTCCCATTGATGAAATCAGAAAGTGTTTTGCCGCTTTCTACCAGTACATCCGTGTAATAGTAGGCGGGTTCCTTGTCCTTCAGGTGCTCCAGCAGTTCCCTGTGAGACATGTGAAGCCTGTTATGGCTTTCCTTGAAAAAATCGTCGTTGTTGGGAATGCCCAGCAGAAAGCGCGGGAACTTCGACAACTGTGTCTGACTCTTGAAATGCGGCAGCACATTGTTGCCCACGCAGACACGCAGATCGTCATAAACATTGGAGAAGGGATAGTGATACATTTTCGTATCCCCCGTTGGCGGCTCATCTGCCACAACGCCCATAGAGCAATCTACCGCACGGCCATCCCGTAGGGTTCGTATGCCGAACACCATGCGCGGGATAGGAAAATCCAAATACTCGGTGTTGCCATAGAAGATGTCGGCCCGAAGCTCCGGATTCCAGAGTACAAAGTATTTTTCCTCGCCGCAGAAGCTGACCTGAAGGCAATTTGGCGGCAGCAATCCGCTCCGCAGGAAGTGTTTCTGGTCAAAGCTGCCATAGATGGTGTTGTAAAAATCCAGCGGCGATATTTCCTTATAGCTGACCACACCGTTTTTCTTGTGCTCCTCTACGATAAATCTGCCGCTTTCGGGCGAGACGCGCAAAAGGATCTCGCCACTGTAATCCCGGTTTACGGCTGTTTCCATACTTACGCAGCCACCTCCATTTCCTGCTCCGCAGCGGTCACCGCTGCCAGCTCTGCTTTCATGCGGTCGATCTCCGCGCCGATGTAGGTCATCAGGTCAATGATGGAATTGGCGAACTCAATGGGGTCATAGTAGTCAGGCGGCGGCCAAAGATAGATCACACACCCGGCCTCGCACGGCACGATTTTGAAATCGTACAGCACATTCCCCATAAACATCTCCACCGCGTCACGAAGCTTGTTCCAGCCGGTGCATCTGGCTGTATTGAAATGAATCTCTTCCAGTTTTGCAATCATATCCAGATACTCATCCAGCTCCGGTTCCGAAAGGATGAAGCGGGTAAACTCGTCACCATAAGAATCATCAGAGTCATCATCGGGCATATCGACGCAAATGTACTCCGTCAAAAGCGCCACGGATAACTCAAATATGTCCTCGGTGTCGATCTCGACACAACGATAATCACGCACGAGGTCAGCAAGAATATCCTTATCTCTCTGCCATACATATTTCAGCATTCGCAGAAAGCCCAAAATATCCCATTCGTATTCATGATCGTACATAGGTCACCTCAGAAAAACGTGCGTGTGTATTTTGACGCTGCGGCAGTATTCTTGACCTTGGCGTTGAAGCTTTCCGCCCAGCCGGCGTATACCCGCTTCACTGCCTTCGGCATATTGGCCGGAAGGACGTGCTTCATCTCGAAAGCGGTAAGATCCAACTGCTCCAGATTGAAAGTCCCGTTCTCGGAGAGCTTGTCAAACACATGCTCTTTCAGATAAGGACTGAACTCCCGCTCCTCAAAGACGGGATAGACCTCTGGGGCGGCGATGGCTCTTTGGAAGAACAACTCCGGAACAAACCGGATCGAAGAATCGGTCATTTGTCCTCAGCCCCCTCCGCATAGAGACGCACCAGGGAAATGGCGTATTGCTCCATGTTTTTTGCGATGTCCTCGGTCAGCTTATCCGAGATGGTGGCCTGCTTGACCGCGGCAAAGTAAATGCCGGAGTCAGGAAGAATATCTCCACATGCCATGCCCACATGCCACGCGGCGTGCGCAGCTACAGCTTCTTCGCGGTTCTCCTTTGGACTCATAACAAAGCCGCGTATATCCTCATCGCCTATTTTTTGTGTTACATCCAGACTGTTCATAAGACCGGATAGATGGAACTCCATGGATTCCTTCTGCGCAGTTTGGCCGTAGGAGAAAAAGTACAGGAACAGTGCCGGGTCTGTGCGTCCCAGCACTACGCCAAGCGGCGTGTAGGTGGCTTGACGCCACGCCTTTTGCGCCGGTTCAAAGCGAGCGTACAGCTTCCCCAGCATGGGGGTAAGAAGATGTGTCGTTTCCGCCCAGACCTGTGTGCGTACCGCGTCATCACTCCCCTGCAATTTGTCCACAGGATGAACGATGGCTAATGTTGTTGATCTGCTCATAGTCAGTCCTCCTCATGTCAGCGCCTTGAAGCCGTGAGGCGTCAGGACGTTGAAGATCATTTTGTTGGTAATGGTTTCTTTGACCTCGCTGCCGATATGCTTACCGTTGGCAGCGAATCTTTCGTCGGTTTCCCTTCGGATCACTTTGACGATGCGGCCCTTGATGATATGGGGCGAGTCGCACTGGATCAGCCCGTTTATCATGCCGGAGCCGCCGATCAGTCCGATCTGGCTGATGGACAACGGCAGCAGTGGGTGTTTGACGCCGCTATCCAGTTGACTTCGGGCCATGAGCTGCTGAAAGCTGTCACACCGGCGCAGCTGCTGCTCCAGTTCCTTCTGGTTGAACCGTTCTCCCTTGAATACCTTGACCTCGGTTTCGTTGGCAGGCAGCGCATAGCGCGGGCTGTTCAACTCGGTCAGCGCCGGTATCCGGTCAGGATAAGCGGCATACTGTTCCAGCCATTCGGTGTCCTGCGGCGTTGTCTCACGGCGTTTTCGTATGCCCATGACCACCACCTGCTTGAACTTTCTGAACTCTCCGTCTGTAAAACGCCAGACGGTGATATTCTCAAAATTATCGCAGAGGATACGGCAAATATCCGACGTCAGACGGTAGTAAGGGATCACATACAGCAGCAGACCGCCGTACAGCAGATGGGGAATGCTCTCGATGAGAAACCGCTTTTCGTGCCGTGCCTTGCTGCCGCTCTCGTTGAGCACGGAGAGGTACGGCGGGTTCAAAAACAGCAGGTGGAACGCCTCACGGCTGATGTCGCTATGGAAGAAGCTGCCGAAGCCCACACGGTGCAGGCGGGTCTGCGCCTCCTCCGCACGGCTTTCATCCAACTCCACACCATAGGCATAGCAGTTGTTGCCTTGTGCGATCTGCCGCAGTGCCTTTCCGCAGCCGCAGCAGGGGTCAAAGACATTGGTGGTCACGCCCTCCGGAAAGGAGACGCCTTGCAGTATCAGTGCGATGTTATCCGGATCGGTGGGATAGTACCCCAGTTTCACGTTGTTCATGAGCCGCCCGATGATGGCCGCGTTGACAGTATTTTTCTCTGGGAGCTGCTGCGCGAACCGGCAGACCGCATCATATACCGGACGGTAGCCGGTACTCATCAGGTCGAAGCCCTTAAAGCCCCGCAGCAGCTGTCCGGCCATGGCCGCCAGAGCATAGCTCTCCAATTCCATCAGCAGGGGCTGCACGTCGGCCAACGCCTGTGTCAGATCGTCACGGACACGGCGGAGCGCGTCGTAGGTATCATGGGCGGCGGACAGATCCGTTTGCCGGTACTTTTCAATACGGGCGCGGAATACCACCATGGCCTGCATCGCTTGCGGGATCTGTTCACGCAGCTCACTGATCCGCTCCAGCACATAGTAGCGCTGGTTCTGCAAATCTTCACTCACGGCACATCACCTCACTATCTGCATAATTTGCAGGAAAGGCAAGGAACAGGTACGTTCCTTGCCTTTCTCCCGTCGCTATGTTTGTGACGGTATATGGGGAGTGGTTCATGCGGCCTTTTGAGACGCAAAGGCTTCTGCCGCAAAGTCAAACACGGGCGCGTTTTCCTCCGGCGTACCGGGGACGAGCTTCAGCGTGTAGCCGCTCTCCCGTGCCAGCTTGAACATATTGACAAAGCGGGAGAGTTCTTCGTCGAAGGGCTCTTTGGCAGCTTCCGCAGTCTTGTCCTCCTGTGCGGGAGGTGCATCTTCGGTATCCGTCGTATCGGGGCGATACGATGCGTCCACCGCGTTGGTGTGGACAGGATACGCGAACAGGGACAGCCAGAACGCACGCCACATGGACGCCAGCAGCGTCCCCAGAAGGGTGCGCTGGCGGGTAGGCAGGTTGATGATCTGCTTGGCCTTTACTTCATCGATCTCACTGATGGTAACGGTCAGGCGGCCAGTCTCCACATACGCCGCGGAGCAGAAGCAGCTCACCACCGCGCTTTCGGAGGCGAACACCTCGGAGGACTCCACCACCTTGGCGATAAGCCGGCGGCATACGGTGCGGGCTGTCTCAATGCAGCGGATACGGATGATGTCCGCCTCCACGGTTCCGGCGTGGATCACGCCATCGCCGTCGATCAGCTTTGCGACAACGCCATAGGTCACTTCCAACGTACCCTCTACAATGAGATGGTCTGTGGACAGGCTTTCATAGTGGACAGTTTCACCCTTGGGGATATAAATGGTTTTCATGTTCGTCGATTCCTTTCATTATTTGTTCATGCGGCGGCACGGTATCTGACGGGCAGTACCAGTGCTACATCATTCGTACCATCTGCGGTGATAGTGACAGGCGAAACAGGGCTGAGCACATGAAGACGCACCTTCTCATGGCCGGAAAACTGCTGTAAAGCGTCCCACATATAGGAAAGATTGAAGGCAAACGCAACCTCGCAGCGGCAGGGAAGCTCAATTGCCGCCCGATACCGTGCGGATGGCGTTTGCAGCGACAGACACCCGTTTTCAAAATAGACAACAGGTGTGGTTTTCGCAGGGGAAGCACATTCCTTCAGATAGGTCAGCCTTTGCAGAAACTCTTTGCGGTCCACCACATAGCTCTCACGTTCGCTGCGGGGGATGGCGACCTCCGGCGTCAGCGTGTCGCAGGTTTCCAAACGGCGGACATAGGCGCAAAGCCCATCCGCCGCGAAACGGACATACCGAATGCCCACCTGAACGGACACGTTTTGATCGCCAAAGGCTTTCAAAATCCACATGGCGTCCGCAGGGACAACGAAGGTCTTATCCACGGTTATGGCATCATTTGCGCAGACCGCCAGACGCTGGCCATCCACACAGTAGAGCTGCTGCCGGTAGAAGCGTACACCGCTCACTACGGGGCGGCTGTCGCTCCGCCGCTGGGCCGCATACTTGATGCGGCCAATGCAGGCGAGAAGCTGTGCCGCGTTGGCGATGTATGCCTGCTCACAGGTAAACCGCGGCAGCTCCGGATAATCCCTCAGCGGGTATCCGGTAAACTCCGCGCTTTTGTCGGCACAGGCCATGGTGATCTGCGGGGATGAAACTGCCGCGTCCGCGCAGGAAAATGTCAGCGGGCCATGGAAGAACTTCCCTGCCTTCGCAATGGACTTTGTGCCGGAGAGGACAACGCCAAAGTCGTCCCCCACTGCCGGAATATCCGTCTGTACCCATAACTCCAGATCTGTGGCAGTAATGGTACAAACACCGTTGTGGAACTGAATACTCGCTTCGCTTCAGCGCCTTGAAAAATGCGCCGGCATCTACAGTAGCTTTCATGCTGCACTCCTTTTTTTCTCTAATTTGGTTTTCATGCGGACAGTCTTCGCAGAAAAATCTGCTTGCCGCACGTTACACTCTCCGCAGACGAGAATGTTGTAGACCATATCCACCACGATCGTAGCGGCGGTGATATTGGCGGCCATGCTCTGCGGATCTGCCAGAGAAGCTTCCGCACAGGAAAGCTCCGAAGGAAACCGATCCTGTGCCTTCAGCAACTCAGGAAACATGTTCGCCACCGGTTTACGGACGGTATGCCTGTCTAAGCGGACGCCGCATACCACTTGACCGGAAAACTCACCGTTGCCGCTGTCGATATAGATAAGGTTTTCCGCTTTCAGGAATGCCTTGTGGCAAAGCTGACGGGACTTATCGTTATCTACGGCGCCGATGAGAATGACCTGCTCTCGTACATCGGGGCGGTGGCTGTATTCTTCCTTTGCCCAGCCATCTGCGTGAATAAGCGCGGAGAGGGTATCCAGATCCTCCACGAAGGTGGGCAGGTATTCTGCCTCCATACCGAATACAGAGGCGTATCGCTCTGCCAGGATCTTGGCCTTGTTTTCGCCCAGATCAGCGGGAGAAAAGTTCTGACGCACAAGGTTTTTGAACTCCACCTTATCACCATCACAGATGATAAAGCGGCTGGGCCGATCCAGCGCGTACAGGAGCCGATAGATATGCGGCGCGATATGTCCGCCTGTGCCGCCTGCTCCCAGCATGACGATTTTCACCGGTGTATCTGTTGGCAGCTTCATTTTAGATCCCCCAGTAGAAGATCCAAAGCCTTCCATCCCCAGATACCCGTTTTCTCCGCTTTACGAGGTGAGACCCTCGAGACCGGCACCTTTTCGTGGCTTACTTCAGTACACCATTCGGGCGGAAAGGGTTCCTCAAGCCCTTCTACCACCGTGCCGGGGTCGATGTCCACGAAAGAGCCGCCGCAGCAGATGCGCGCCGCGATTTCCGGATAGAAATGATCCAGATGGCCCAGCACCATGTAGATACCGGTCCCGCG
>ENA-ORIC01000538-ORIC01000538.1-human-gut-metagenome-genome-assembly--contig:-NODE-538-length-47632-cov-4.732625_pt1 | contig 47632 bp, 43 predicted proteins | sample MGYA00243023_ERZ508732 | MGnify/ENA primary metagenome ERZ508732 (study PRJEB26277, sample SAMN04329767) | human gut metagenome | biome: human-associated habitat | host: Homo sapiens | place: USA... | reverse complement strand
TTTTGAGGCGGTTTTGAAAGACGGCTTGTCCGTCTTTCAAAATTCACGACCCTATGTCGTGAAAGCCTCAAAACTGTCTGGTCTGAAATTTTTTTCAGACTTTTGCCTTCTGCTCGCGTATATCCTTGCCATAGAACAAGAACGCCTGATACTCTCCGAAAAGGCGGCTCGTTATGCGGTCATTGTACCGCTCTCGTATCTCCTTCTCACGGAGGTTAGTATTGATTATCGTGGAGCGCGAATTGTTAAGTCTCGTGTTGATCACGTTATACAGGCAGGATACCGTGAACTGATTCGTTATCTCCGCGCCGAGGTCGTCTATTATCAGCAAATCGCAGTCAAAATACCGCTCCGTCTTCGACTCCGACGAGTCATTATAGCTCCGCCCGAACCGCTCGAACTCAAAGTCTGACAGGATATTCTGCGCCGTGTCATAGACAACGTCGAACCCCTTCTCGATCACGACCTTTGCGATCGAAGTCGACATATGCGTCTTCCCGAGCCCGGTCGTCCCGACGAACAGCAGATTCCTGCCTTTTTCGCCATCATTGCCGAAGTTCCCGGCAAACGCGCGGCAGGACGAGAGCACATGCTCCATATACCTGAACTGCTCCGGCGTCTGGCGGTAATAACCGAGGTCGAACGTCTCAAAGCTCTGCGTCCTTATCAGCTGTCCGATACCCGAACTCTCGTATCCCGCGAGAATAAGCTCACGCTTCATGCAATCGCACATCTTAGCGCCGACGAACCCGGTGTCCGAGCACTTGGGGCACTCATACTTCACCGACGAATAATCCGCCGGATACCCGTGCTCGACGAGGAACTGCCCGCGTATGCGCCTCAGCTCGGCGTTCTCGCTCTTCAGCTTTGCGATCCGCTCGTCAAGCCCTGCCGAGCCCTTCATCGACTCGGCGAATATCCTGAGCCCCGTCTCGGACAGAACCCTGTCCATCGCGGCGACATCCGGGAACTTCGCGTGCAGCTCCGCGGCGCGCTCCTCCGCGGCTTTTTTCGCGCGGAGATTCTTGTCGGCGAACTCCTCGCGTATGCGTATGTAATTTGCGCGGTTATATGCCATCTGAACCTCCACTCTTCACGTCAGCCCTTCGCGGCGGGTATGTCCTCCGGATTACCGGCTCCGCGGTAGCTGCGTCTCAACGCCGCCTCGAAGAACTCGTCCGTCTGGAACCCGGACTCGGCGCCGTTCACAGTCTCGGTGCCGTGCGCCGCCTCCACCTTCTTCTTTTTGTAGTTCTCGAGAGACGCCTCGACAGCCTCGAGCGTCGTCAGCCCGGAATTCTTCCAGTTCTCGAGCACCTTATTCATATATGACACCGACGGGTCGCCGATCTTGTCGACCGTGACCTCATAGGCGCGGGTTATGACATCGATCGGGAAGCACCACTCGTCGAGCCAGCAGGTGAAGCACTTCTTCTCCTTTGCGGTGAGCTCCCTCTGTCCGGCGCCGATAAGCGAGCGGATCTTACCGACGTTGTCCTCGAACTCGTCCTTGCGCTTTATGTACGCGTTAAGAGCGTCGACCGTGTCGACACCCTCGTCGAAGAGGTTCACCGCGGTGCGCTCGATATATCTGAGCGAATTCTTGCCCTTCCCGCTGAGATACGAGAAAAGCGTCACTATATACTCCCCGCCAAGACCAAGATGATCATACATCGTCACGATCACCGCGATATCCGCCGGAGTGAATATCTTGCCGACGATCTGCTGGCACATTGCCGTCACATCCGCGAGATCCGGGGACGCGCTTATTATGTCCGCGCACTGACTCTCGGTATAGGTCGGGAGAGCGGACGGCATCAGGGGCTTTCCCTTGCCGCCGCGTGCCGTCTCCGGCTTCGGTTCCGGCTTTGTCTTCGCGCTGTCGGGCTCCGCGGGAACAACTTTCGCGGTCAGGTCAGCCTGCGGAGCCTTCTCATCCGCCGCGCCGGCGAGAAATATGACGCCCGCGGCGGACCAAAACTCGATATCCTTATCAAAAGCCGTCCCGGTTATATCGAGCCTCGACGTGATCTCAGCGCGCGCCTTGTCATAGTCGCCTCTTAACCCCTCATCAGACGCAAGAAGCAGAAGCACACGCATCTTTTCCATGTCCGCCCCGCTCATAGCCTCAAGCAGCCTGTCCTTCGGCAGCGCCACGACCGACTGACCGTACTCGAGTCTGACCTCACTCATTGGTCATATCCTCGCTGTCCTCTTCCTTTTTCGTGAGCTCATAACAAAGCGTCATCAGAGAATCGCCCATGTGGACGTTTTGTACGACGACCGACGGGTCGTCCAGCTCAATCTCGGTGCTGGCGAAGTTCCAGAGTCCCTTGACGCCGAGCGCCGCGAGTCTCTCCGCCGTCTCCTTGACATATTCCTTCGGCATCGTCAGCACCGCGATGCTTATCGAGTTCTCCGCGAGGTAATCCTCGAGCGAGTCCATCGGCAGCACTGTGTATCCGTTAATATTTTTCCCGATGACATCCGGGCTTGTGTCGAAAAGAGCGTCGAGATTCACGCCGCGCTTGACAAAAATCGGGCTCGAGGCGAGCGCGCTGCCGAGGTTTCCCGCCCCTATGATTATTGCCCCATAATTCTGCGTGACACCGAGGATGTCGCTGATCTTTCCGTAGAGGTATTTGACATTGTACCCATACCCCTGCTGTCCGAAGCCCCCGAAGCAGTTGAGATCCTGCCTTATCTGCGACGCGGTGACGTGCATGAGCCTCGACAGCTCGCCGGAGGAGATCCGGAGTATATCGTTTTTCAGCAGCTCGCGCAGATATCGGAAGTATCTCGGCAGCCGCTTTATGACCGCGGGAGATACATCCTCGCGCGGGGTGTGACGGGCTGTGCCTTCCGGCTTGCTTTCGGTTTTCACCTTTATGACCATTCCTTTCGGTATCTATGGGTAATGATTCCGGTTTTGCGTTCTGAGCATACGCTGAACAAGCCGGGTTCCCGCGGAAAAAGTCCTGGATTTATGGGCTTTTTCCGTGGGCGCGGTCCTGAATCAGTGTTTCTCAGGCGGCAGTGTCAAGCTGCCCCTATCGCCGCGGCATGACACACGTCCGTTTTCAGAGTGACTTTATCGTATCCATCACATACTTCGCGAACTCGTCGCAGGTGGCGCCGGTGTCGCGTCCGGTGATGACGTACTTCTTCTCCTCGAACATACAGATGTCGAGCGCTCTCTCGAGCTTGTCCGCCTCGGTCTGACGACCGATGTGGGAGAGAAGCATGACTGTCGCGCGAAGCATCGAGCAGGGATCCGCAAACTTCGCGCGCCCCTCCTTGACCATTCTCGGAGCGGAGCCGTGGATCGCCTCGAACATCGCGTACTTCTTACCGATATTCGCGCTTCCCGCGGTGCCGACGCCGCCCTGGAACTCAGCCGCCTCATCGGTGATGATATCGCCGTAGAGGTTCGGAAGAACGAACACCTTGAAATCGGTGCGGCGCTTCTCGTCGACGAGCTTCGCGGTCATGATGTCGATGAACCACTCGTCGGTCGTGATCTCCGGATACTCCTTCGCGATCTCCTCGCAGAGACGGAGGAACTTTCCGTCGGTGGTCTTTATTATGTTCGCCTTGGTGACGATCGAGACGCGGTCCTTGTGGTTCTTTCTCGCGTACTCATACGCGAGACGCGCGATACGGTTTGTGCCCTCGGTGGTAGTGACACAGAAGTCGACGGCGAGGTCGTCGGTGACATTGACGCCCTGGCTTCCGACGGCGTAGCTGCCCTCGGTGTTCTCGCGGAAGAAGGTCCAGTCGATGCCCTTGTCCGGAACCTTGACCGGGCGGACATTCGCGAAGAGGTCGAGAGCCTTGCGCATCGCGACGTTCGCGGACTCGATGTTCGGCCACGGATCGCCGGCGCGCGGAGTGGTGGTCGGACCCTTGAGGATAACGTCGCAGCTCTTCAGCTCTTCCATGACGTCGTCCGGAATAGCCTTCATGCAGGCGACGCGGTTCTCGATCGTGAGACCGTCGATGACCTTGAACTTCACCTTGCCGGACTTCACCTCATCGGCGAGGAGGTATTCGAGGACGTCCTGCGACGCCTTGGTGATGACCGGTCCGATGCCGTCGCCGCCGCAGATACCGATCGTGATGACCGGGAGCTTATCGTAGTCAACGACGTCCTTTGACGCGTTTATCCTCTCGACACGCTCGAGCTGAGAGCGCAGGACCTTTTCGAATCCGGCGAGAGCGGCTTTGATGTTTTCTTCGTAATTTGCCATTTTCAAGACTCCATTTATCTGAATTTTAATTTATCAAAATCAACGGTATCCGGGTCTCCTCCGACGTCAGCCCCGCGTGCGCGGCTCTGAACGGCGACGGATCGTACTCGTAGCCGAGACTTACGTTTGTTTTCGCGACAGCGAGGAAATCGCCGATGAAGCTCTCTGTCAGCGGATGCGGAACGCCGCCGCCGAAGATATGGGAGCTCATCACCTCATCGTGCGGAATGAGCGTGTATATATCCCCGTTTTCGGCGTCAAAGAGTTCACAGAACTCCTCCGCTTTTCCATGTCTCACAAAAAGGCTCATGGCGCGCCCCTCGACCGACGGCGGACAGACGAGCATACTCTTCAGCTCTTCGCTCATATACCTGAATGTCGTGTCGGTGAGCCCATGATCGGCGGTGACGATGATCAGTGTGTCGTCAAGCCCCTCCACGAGACGTTTCACCTCACTGTCAATCATCCGCAGATGCTCCCGTACGCGCTCATGACCGGTGCCGAGGTCGTGCATATCATAGTCCGGCTGCGGATCGTAGCCGTATATGTAGTGACGTCCCGGCGCGGCGCATATCTCACGGATCATGCGGCACAGCTCCGGTATGCCGCCGGAGCGCGCCGATCTGCCGTCCGGCAGCGTATCTCCCGAAAACGGTGAAATTCTTAGTGCCGTGACGTCCGGCGACGCCTCATGTATCCGTTCACACAGACTTCTGTATCCGAGAAACCTGCCGGCAACGCTGTAATCCGCCGCGGGCGCGCCGTCAGACCTGTTCGTGAAGACCTCGACGATCTTCCCTCCGAGAGCGCCGAACCTGAGCGACCATCCGAGCCAGCCGTGCTCCGCCGGTGACAGACCGCTGTCAACCGTCGTTATCGCCGCCGCGGTAGTAGGTGGGAAGACAGTTCCGATGACCGCCGCCATATGCCGTCTCAGAAACGAATCCTCCGGGAGATGTCCGCGCATGACCGCGTCTCCCATCCCGTCAAACAGAAGCAGAACGACATTCCGCGGACAAGCGGCGAGCCTGCCGTCAAGCAGCGAAAGTGTTTTATGTGATGTTTCCGCTCCGTAATACCGCAGAAGAGATGACATGACGCCGGGAAGCGATTCCTGATCTGTCATTATATGCGCTCCTTTCACGGAGTATTTCACATTCCCAACAGACTTTTCCACATGGCGATATGGCGGCTTATGTCATGAATTGCGGAATTTTCTGAATTTTTCATTCTCCGACCCGAAAAACGGCCGTGTTTTCCACAGACTGTTCAAAACCCCTGTGGATGTTCAGCAATCGTTCCGCCCGCTCGCGAACGCGTTGAGCGACGTGTCCGCGAGCTTTCCGGCGAGATACTCGTAATATCCCTGAGCGCCGATCATCGCCGCGTTGTCGCCGCAGAGACTTCTCGGCGGGACGCAGAAACGCACTCCGCGCTCGGCGCAGAACTTCTCAAGCGCGCCCCTCAGATGCGAATTCGCCGCGACGCCGCCCGCGAGCACGAACTGTCGGCAGCCGGTCTGATCAAACGCCATGCCAAGCTTTTTCAGCACCGACGCGACGACCGTCTTCGTGAAGGACGCGGCGATGTCCTCGCGGCTGTAATCAGTGCCTTTCTGTTCGCAGTTATGGATATGATTTATGACGGCTGTCTTGAGCCCGCTGAAGGAGAAATCAAGGTTGTCGCCGACGACCGCCGCGGACGGGAACTTTATCGCGTCCGGGTCGCCTATCGACGCGAGCCTGTCCATCTCGGCGCCGCCGGGATACGGCAGCCCCATCACGCGCCCGACCTTGTCGAACGCCTCGCCAATGGCATCGTCACGCGTGCAGCCTATCGTCTCAAATGTAGTGTAATCATAAGCGCGCATGAGGCTTGTATGCCCGCCGGACGCAACAAGCGCCACGAACGGCGGCTCGAGATCCGGATACGCGAAATAGTTAGCCGCGATATGCCCGCGGATATGATTCACCGGAACAAGCGGCAGATCATTCGCGAAAGCGAGCGACTTCGCGAAACTCACCCCGACAAGCAGAGCGCCTATCAGCCCCGGCGTGTTCGTCACGGCGATCGCGTCGATGTCCGGAAGAGTGACTCCCGCCCTCTCAAGCGCCTCATACGTGATCCCGGTTATCGCGTCGCAGTGCGCGCGCCCGGCGATCTCCGGAACGACGCCGCCGTAAAGACGGTGCGTGTCGACCTGCGACGCTATTATGTCGGAGCGTATGATCCGCTTGCCGTCAATGAACTCGCAGACGGCGGCGGCAGTCTCGTCGCAGGAGCTTTCAAAGGATAAAATCAGCATTTATCGACTGATCCTTTCATGATTCTGAATATTATCCGGCGCGGCTGACAAAAACCGCAGAACCATCACAGACTGCCCGGATCGCAGACCCCGTGATCGGGTCCGCCGCAGTCAAGGCTCATAAGCACAGCGTCCTCTCTCGGATGTGAATAGAAATTCCGCCGCCTGCCGTCGATCACGAAACCTTCCCGCTCATACAAAGCTCTGGCGCCGGCGTTCGACTCTCTGACCTCAAGGAGCAGCCTCGTGACCCCGGGAGTGTTCCTCAGCCCATGTATCAGCCCGGACGCAATCCCGCGCCGCCTGTAGCCCGCCGTGACCGCGATATTCGTGATGTCTCCGTCGCCGAACGACACGAGCATACCCGCGTACCCGACGACCTGCCCGTCCTCCTCGGCGACGGCGCAGACCGCGGAATCCCCGGAAAGGAAATCCGCGAACCCGCTCTCACTCCAGGGCTCGGAAAAGCACTCCGCGTCAATCGCGGCGAGCGCCGGTATGTCGTCCGTCCCGGCGAGACGTATTCTGAATGTCTCCATAACAATGTCCGTCCCGTTTTCACCTCGGCAGATAGTCGAGAAGCACGTCGCCGACGTCGACGCAGGTCTTCGTCGTGCGGTCGTAGATATAATTGTTTCCGTCCCCGCCCTCGATGTACATGAGGTTGTAATACAGCCCCGGATACTTGTCAGACGCGAACTTCAGCTTGTAGCTCTCGCCCTCCTGAACGAGCGAGACCGGCTCGCCCTCGGTGAACGCCTTCACGACGGCGTCTATATCGTCCTTGTCGTCGACCGTGCCGAGCGAGACGGTTATGACCTTCTCCTGGCATATATACATCCGGTCGGCGTCAAAACCCGTAATGTCGTCCGGTAGCGTGGTATCCTCGGAGTGCCATACGCCGCCGATGCCCTCGTACTGCTCCGAGAGCCACTCGGTCGGCTCAAGTCCGTCAATCTCGTATAGGTCGAGCTTCAGCTTCTTGCAGGTCGCGTAGACCTCTTCGCCGGTCCTCTCGGGCTCGTAGCAGAGGGGGGCGGACACATATGTCACGCCGTTCTTCTTATCGACGAGCTTCCCGTCCTGCTCGGTCAGACTCAGCGTACAGGACGTCAGAAACACCGCTGGAATAATCAGCGCCGCGATGAGTGCCGCTTTATGTCTCATCAGTATCCGAACCTCCCGCCGAGGCTGTCGTCGTCGGTGATCCAGCTCTCGACGTCGATAACCCTGTAGGTCTCCCGCGTCGTGCGGATTATGACCTTTTCGATACCGGCGTTTATGACCTGTCTCTTGCACATCATGCAGGAGTTCGCGTCCGGAACGAGCAGCCCCGTCTTCGTGTCGATACACGCCATATAGAGCGTCGAACCGAGCATCTGGTCACGCGACGCGGCGATTATCGCGTTCGCCTCCGAATGGACCGAACGGCACATCTCATACCGCTCTCCGCGCGGGATATTCAGCTTGTCCCTGAGACACTCGCCGAGGTCGGAGCAGTTTATCCTTCCGCGCGGCGCGCCGTTGTAGCCGGTCGAGATTATGACGTCGTTCTTGACGATTATAGCGCCGTATTTCTTTCTGAGGCAGGTGCTGCGCTCGGCGACCGTCTCGGCGATATCAAGGTAATAATTGTGCTTTGTGACACGTTCCTTTGCAGGCATTGCGAGGACTCCTTTCATGTCTTTTTTCCGATCTCCCGGGTCTTTATCAGAGTTTCTTCACGAAATCGATGAGGAACTTCTTAAACTCCTCGCCGACCTCCGGATGGTTCACCGCCTCGGTGACGTTCGCCTTCAGGAACCCGAGCTTCGAGCCGAAATCAAAGCGCTCTCCGTCGAAGTCGACAGCGGTCATCCCGCCGCGGTTCGCGAGGACTCGCATCGCATCGGTCAGCTGGATCTCCCCGCCCGCGCCCGGAGCGGTATTCTCGAGTATCTCGAATATATCCGGCGTGAGCAGCACACGACCGAGTATCGACAGGTTCGTGTAAACCTCCTCCGGCTTCGGCTTCTCGATCATGTCTGTGACGTTGTACGTCCCGTCGTCGTTCCTGTCCGCCTTCAGCGAGCAGTATTTGTATACGAGCTCCCACGGCACCGGCTTCACGCCGCAGACAGGCTTTCCGTGCTTCTCGTAAGCCTCGGACAACTGCCCGCAGACCGGCTTGTCCGAGATTATCACGTCGTCTCCGTAGAGGATGAAGAACGGCTCGTCGGCGATGAAGTTCTTCGCCGTGAGTACGGCGTGACCGAGACCCTTCGTCTCCTTCTGTCTCAGGAAATAGACGTTGGCAATCGAGCATATGCGGCGCATCTCCTCGATCTTGTCGAATTTTCCGGCGGCGGTGAGCTTCTGCTCGTATTCAACCGAGTAATCGAAATAATTCTCGATGGCGTCCTTTCCGCGTCCGGTGATAATGAGGATGTCCTCGGCGCCGGAAGCGGCGGCCTCCTCTACAAGGACGGATATCGCCGGACGGTCGACGACCGGGAGCATTTCTTTCGGAACAGTGCGGGATATCGGCAGCATTCTGGTGCCGAGCCCTGCGGCGGGTATTACCGCTTTGCGTATTTTCTGCATCGGCTTCGGTTCCTTTCTTTGGGATACACTGAACAATGTTTCCTTCGCAGCTTGGCAGTCTGTGATGTCGGCGCGGCGCATGACGCACGACGCCTATAATAAATTATTATATCGCTTTTTTATTAAGAAATCAAGGGGTTCGGCATAAATTCATCAAAAATTTAACGAACGCCCCTCCGGGCGATGCTCCCGGCTGAAAACAAATCATGAACAATAGCCTCGACCCATTGAAATCCCGGCGCGGCTGAGCTATAATAGAATCGATCTGAATTCAACAGGGGGCGGATGGCATGGCGAAAAAGCGAAGAACAATCGACATCATCGGCGCGTTTGTCATAGCGCTCGGCGTCGCCATGCTGCTCTATCCGACCATCAGCAACATGATAACGAAAATGCGCGCCGCCCGTGAGATCACGGCCTACGGCGTCTTCGCGGACGACGGCAGATACACAGAGGAACGCGCGCTCGCCGACAGATATAACCGCGCGGTGATGTCCGGATCCCCGGCTCTCGTTCCCGAGAGCGACAGCGGGAAGGCGCTCCGCGAGCTTCTCGACTCGCTTGACGGCGATATGCTCGGGTACGTCTCGATACCGGCAATAGACGAGGAGCTGCCGGTCTACCCCGGCACCTCCGAGGACTCGCTCCAGTCAGGAACCGGCTGGTGGGTCGGAACATCGCTCCCGTCAAATGACGCCGGGAACTGCGTCATAACCGCGCACTCGGGGCTTCTGAAAGCGAGCTTCTTCACGAATCTCGACCGGCTCACCATCGGTGACACGTTCACGATCAGGATGTTCGGCGCGAGCTATGTCTACACGGTCGACCTCATCGACATAACCGACCCGGACGACACGGAATTCCTGACCGTCCCGGACGGAAAAAGCCACGCGACCCTCTACACCTGCACACCCGTCGGAGAGAACACACACCGCCTGATAGTGCGCGGCACGCTCATGGACAACGCCGGAAACGAGACCGATACGGCGATCGGAGCGGATGACAACACGACCGGAAGACTTATCGTCGGTATGTCGACCCTCGCGTTCATTATCGTTCTCGGCATCTGGATGACGGCGATAATCGTCAGGGCGAAGAAGGACAGACAGGCGCGCTGTCATAAGCGGTAACGAAATACAATCGCCGCCCGGAATATCAATCGGATATTCCGGGCGGCTTATTTCGTATTCTTCCTCAGTTCAGCTTATCAAACTTCTCCATGACCTTCTCCATCTTCGTGAGAGTAGCCGTCTCAATTGACGCAAGTGTCGAGAAGCCCTTCTGGCACTCGGTCTCGGACGAGAGTATGCCGCGCACCCTGTCGATCGGTGTCCCGAGCTCCTGTCCGTATATGTACGCGAGGTCGAACTTGACACTTCCGACGATTATGTCGAGCATACGTGAGGTATCGTCGTCACGCGAGTACTTAGTCTTGAGCGCGATCTCAAAGTACGCCGGTGTGACAGTACGATAGGTCTCCGCCGCCATGGCCTCAAGCACCGCGGAAGCCGCGTCCGCCTTACGGCAGGTCGACGGAAGCGCGAACACCGAGCTCCCGTCGTGGCAGAACACGCTGTACTCAGACTGATTCTCGTCGAGCTTCGGCATCGGGATGATACCGTAATCTGATTTCATATCGCGGAGATAATTCGTGCCGGTGAGCATCCATGTGGTGAAGATCGTCTGATCCGCGATCATCGTCTTCATTATATCTTCGTTATTGTACTCGAGCCGGAGCGTGTTGTTATCCTCAAAGAGCAGCTTGTGCATCTTCTCGATATAGAGCGCCGCGCGGTCGGACGTGCCTCCGAACGTGAAGCTCCCGTCCTTGTTTTCCTCAACAAGATGTATCCCGCTGCCGCCGAGGAAGGAGTCGGAGCCGAGCGTCTTCGCGCCCGTGAAATAATGTCCGAAGCGGTCGCCCTCATCAGGCGTACTGTTTCCGTTGAGGTCATTGTACACGCCGGAGCAGTAAGTTATCATCTGATCAAGAGTCCACTTCCCGGCGTCGACAGTCGCGTAGAGCGTCGGCTCATCCGGATACAGCTCATCGAACAGATGCTTGTTATAGAACATCGCGAAGGACCCGGAAATCATCGTCTGCGAGAGCTCGCCGATCGCGAGATAGTTCCGCCCGTTATTCTCGGTTATGTCGAGGAACGACTGATTCCACCACGGCTGATCGAAATCCAGATACTTCATCGCGTTAAGGTCGAGGAACAGACCGTCGAATATCAGCGGAACCGTATTATGGAGCGCGTTCGCTATGATATCGTAATCGTCCGAGTCAGCCATGACCGACTGGCGTATCTTGTCTCCGAAGCCACTATGCCTTGTAACATCACTCTGGTAAATGAACTCGAGATTAACACCGAGGCGGTCGCTGACCTTCATGTTCCGGTTATATACCGCGTCGGAGACTATGTCGCCCGTCGCCTCGTCACTGTAGAATTCTATCGCTGTGTCGGTGTCGCCGTTTCTCGAGACTATTCTTATCGTTTCACCACCGAGGTCGAGGTCGGCGGGCAGCGAATCCTTCGCGGCGGCGCGACCGGTCTCCTCCGGCTCGGAGGCAGCGGTGCTCTCGGTGTCGTTCGTCGTATCATCGGTTCTTTCATGCCGGTCATCCACAGCCTTACCGCATGAGATCGCGCCAACTGCTGTCAATGAGAGCATTGAGAGCATAACAGCAATTGAGATTATCCTTTTTCTGATTTCATTCATAAGATATATTCCCCTGACCATTTTAATAATATCGACCCGCTTACGCAGAACAGGCAAATTCCATAAAATATTATACCATGAGGAAGTCATCATTGTCAATAGACAATATTGACCGATTTCCTTGGACAATTTTGATTTGCAAAAAGAAAAAAAGAAGACCGGCGTGAGTCAGTCTTCTTTCGGCTATTCTGAGTTATGTCATCTTCCGTTACCACGCGGATCGTTTGTACGGCGCTGTGACTGTTCCGGTCTGCCTGACGGACGCTGACCGTTTGACGGACGATTTCCTCCGGACGTTCCCGGTCTATTCGGTCTCTGATAGTTCACGCCGCCGTTACGGGGCGCCGCGCCGGGTCTGTTTCCGCCAGACCTTCCGTGCCGGTTCGGGGTACCCTGACGCCCGCGGATATTCTTCGGTTTCTTCGGGAGCGCGAGGTACACGAGAACCCCGACGTATCCGACCGCCATCGCCGCTGCAATGGCGAGGATGACCTTGAACTGCGTCGTCCGCGCGAGACTCTTCAGCACGTCGAAGACATAGAGAATATTACTCCTGCTGACACTGTTGCGCGTGACAAGATCATATGTGCCGAGACTCTGTCCCTTGTAGGTGACAACTATGTTTCCTCCGACCTCTCCCTCGTCGACCGGCGCCGTGAAGTACTCCTTCGTCAGTGTCGGCGTCATCGTGACCTCGGTCGCGAGGTCTGTTCTCAAAGGTATGAACAGCTCAATATCCTGCGACGGGAACAGCGTCACGTAATCGACCCGTCCCGACAGTCTCACCGGCATCTCACATATCATGTCCGACGTCGTCAGTATCTTTACATATCCCCACTCAGCGAGAGCCCATTTCAGCATCGACGCCGCCTCGGTGAACGAATATATATACTTCTCGTCCGCCTCCGCGCCGAGCACTACCGATATGTATGTCAGACCGTCCTTCGCCGCCGACGTCGCGATACAGTACCCAGCCTCCTCGGTATAGCCCGCGTTGAGTCCTCTCGGGACCGACCAGATATACTTGTACTGCATATTCGTCGCGAAGTAATAGTTCTTGTTATATATGGTGCGCCGTCCGCGCAGGTTCGTCGGCTCTATGACGAGCACTTCCATCGACGTTATCTCGGTGATCGTCTCGTAGCTGCACGCGTACGCCGCGATCTTCGCCGTGTCCTCCGCGGTCGTCTTCATCGACGGGTGATGTATGCCGGTCGGGTTCATATAGTAGGTATGGGTCGCGCCGATCTCCTCCGCCTTGTCGTTCATCATGGAGACAAACGCTTCAATGCTCCCGGCAACCTCTATCGCCAGGATATTCGTAGCGTCGTTCGCGTTGCCGATGAGCATCGCGGAGAGAAGCTGCCGCGCCGTCAGAATCTCGTCGCGCCGTATCTTTATATGGTTTCCCTGCACCTTCGAGAGCGCTTCGCGCGTCGCCGTGATCTCGCGGTCAAGGTCGGTGCCGAGCGCCTCCATGACGATTATCGCGGTCATGAGCTTCACGGTCGACGCCGGATACATCTGCTCGTCCGCGTTCTTCGTGTACATGAAATAGTCGTTCTCAACGTTGTAGAGCGCCGCCGCCTTCGCGTGGGTTACGTCCGGCGCGGGAACCTCGTCGTCCTCGTCGTCCGCCGCGCGCACATACATGAGCGGCGACACTACCAGAGTGAGAAGAGTCATCACGGCGAGGAACATCGAGATTTTCTTTTTCATCTGGTCCCTCCGAATCATTTATCCGAGAAATATTCCTTCGTCGACACAATGTCGCGCCCGATCTGCGCCTTCAGGCTGTCGATGTCCGGAAACTTCATCTCGTCGCGCAGACGCTTGTGGAACGACACCTTGATATCCTTGCCGTACAGCCAGCCGTTGTAGTTGATTATGTGCGTCTCGCAGTTTATCACGTGCCTGTCGTTCTTTATGGTCGGTCTCGTGCCGACGTTCGACACACCGAGGAAGATATCCCCGCCGATATCGACCGTGCAGGCATATATCCCGCTCTTCGGGATGATATGCCCGTCCGGGAAATTCTGGTTTATCGTCGGTATCCCGATCGTTCGCCCGAGCTGCTTTCCGTGGACAACCGGAAAATCGATGAAGAACGGCCGTCCGAGCATATCCGCAGCCTTATCCATCTCTCCCGCGCTGATAAACAGCCTTATCGCGGTCGACGAAACGAGACGCCCGTCCCTGTAGACAGGCGGGACGATGATACATCCGTCGTCGCCCATCAGCTCGCGGAGCGTGTCCGAGTCCCCGAGTCCCATCTTTCCGAACCGGAAATTGAACCCGCAGACGGCGGCTTTCACGTTCGCCTTCTCTTTCAGCAGCTCATTAACAAACCGCTCCGGCGAATAGTCCCTGACACGCGAAAAATCCTCGAGCAGCGCGAAATCCACGCCGAGCGAGGCTATAAGCGAGAGCTTTTCATGGAGCGTCGTTATGACGCCGCCGCTCTTTCCCGGAAGGGTCGGCGCGTCCTCGCGGAAGGTCCACACCGCGGAACGCAGCCCATGCGAGCGCGCGAACTCCACGGCACGCGTAATAAGCGCCGCGTGCCCGACGTGCACTCCGTCAAAGCTCCCGAGCGCGACCGCGAGTCCCCCCTCCGGAACCGCCGCGGTCATAAGTGGAGGGCTGACGCCGTCACTGTCCGTGAGACCTTTACCCTCCGCTTCCCTTAACTTATGAAGATCATAAACATCCATTGGCATCCTGTCGCGACATCAGACGCCGAGGTAGTTCCTGACGAGAGCGTTAAGCAGCTCGTCGCGGTCGATACGACGGATCAGACTGCGCGCGTTTTTGTAATTCGTGATATAGGTCGGGTCCTCAGAGAGGATATAACCTACGATCTGGTTGATGGGGTTGTAGCCCTTCTCGCGGAGAGCTTCGTAAATGGCGGCAAGCGTGCGCTTCATTTCCTCTTCCTTCTCGTCGCGGACGGTGAAGGTTATGGTCTTCGACTTGTCGGAGAGCGCCTCGGCTTCCTTGTCCTGTATCGACATCGGCATTCTGATCAGTCCTTTCGCAATTTCGTTATGTTTTTTCCCGATGGATATATGATACACCATCGGGAGATTTTTTGCAAGAGGATTTCCCAATTTGTAAGACTAATGTAATGTTGGTCGACAAACGTCTGTCAGCGCTTTCCATGCCGCGCGGAGTCGTTTTTCGACGCTCCCGGACGACCTCCGCCTTTTTTCTTCGGCTGACCCCCGGACTTCTTTCCGCCGTTTCCGCCTTTGGTGAATTCCTTCTCGCCGAAATTCTTCTTCGTGAAATCCATCTTCGCGGAGTTCCCGCGCTTCGGCTTTCTTTCTCCGTCCGTTCCGGCGTATTTGTCGCTCTTCTGCCGTCCGGGCTTCTCGTGCGTCCGGCTCGAACGCCCTGAAACGTCCCTCGACGGCGCCGCGCGGTCGTGCCCGTTCTCGGGTCTCACGAGACACCCGGGACCGTAGCCGATAAGATCCTCCCGCCCGCAGAGACGCAGAGCCTTCCTGACTATCGGCGCGTTCTCGGGTCTGCTCCACTGGAGAAGCGCGCGCTGCATATGCTTCTCCTCGTAGTCGTGCGCACAGTAGACGGGCTTCATCGTGAGCGGGTCAAGACCGGTGTAGTACATGACGGTGGACGCCGTGCCTGGCGTCGGGTAATAATCCTGCACCTGCTCCGGCGAATATCCCCAGGTCTTGAGGTACACCGCGAGCTCCACCGCGTCGACGAGACGGCTCCCCGGGTGGCTCGACATGAGATACGGCACGAGGTACTGCTCCTTGCCGAAGCTCTTCGTCAGCTCGAAATACCTCTTCCTGAACTTCTCGAACACCTCGATCGGCGGCTTGCCCATGCAGGCGAGAACATGGTTCGTGCAGTGTTCCGGCGCGACCTTCAGCTGTCCGCTGACATGGTCGTGTACGAGCTTCTTGAAAAAGCTCTCGTCCGGGTCGGCGAGCATATAGTCAAAGCGTATTCCCGAGCGTATGAACACCTTCTTGACACCCGGAAGGCTCTCGACCCGCCGCAGGAGCTCGATATACTCGGAGTGATCGGCGATAAGGTTCTTACATGGCGTCGGCGCGAGACACTTTCTGTTCGTGCACACTCCGCTCTCGAGCTGCTTCTTGCACGCCGGGTAGCGGAAGTTCGCGGTCGGACCGCCTATGTCGTTTATATATCCCTTGAAATTCGGCGACCCGGTGATGATCTTCGCCTCGCGCACCACCGACTCTATCGAGCGCGAGCGCACCGTCCGCCCCTGATGGAACGCGAGCGCACAGAAATTGCAGGCGCCGAAGCATCCGCGGTTATGCGTTATAGACATCTCGACCTCGGCGATCGCGGGCACTCCGCCGTCCTTGTCATAACACGGGTGCGGGCGGCGCATATACGGGAGCGCGTAGACGGCGTCAAGCTCCTCCCTCTCGAGCGGCGGCATCGGAGGGTTCTGAACGAGCATTTTGTTGTCGTAGTACTCGACGAGCGCCTTTCCGGTTATCGCGTCGGTATTGCGGTACTGCACGCCGAACGCCTCGGCGTAGAGACGCTTATCCGTCTTCAGCTCATCGTAGTCCCACGCCCCGGCAACATCATAGTGCGGTTTCGCGTCGCGGGAGGTGAGATAAACCGTTCCGCGGACATCCTGTATCTTCTTTACCGGAACGCCCTTGTCAAGAAGCGCCGCGATGCGCCGGAGAATGTTCTCGCCCATGCCGTAAGTCAGGATATCGGCGCGGGAGTCGACAAGAATCGACCTGCGCACCTTGTCGTCCCAGTAATCATAGTGCGCGAAGCGCCTGAGCGACGCCTCGAGCCCGCCGAGGATTATCGGAACGTCGCCGTAAGCCTCGCGTATGCGGTTGCAGTAGACTATGACCGCGCGGTCGGGGCGTCTGCCCATCACTCCGCCGGGCGAATAGTAATCATATGAGCGGCGCTTCTTCGACGCCGTATAGTGCGCGACCATCGAGTCGATGTTTCCGGCGGAGACGAGGAACCCGAGTCTCGGGCGTCCGAACTCGCGGAACGCGTCGCAGGACTTATAATCCGGCTGCGCGAGAAAAGCCACCCTGAAGCCCTCTGCCTCGAGCACTCGGGTTATTATAGCCGCGCCGAAGCTCGGGTGGTCAACATACGCGTCGCCGCAGACATACACGAAGTCCGGTCTGTCCCAGCCGCGCGCCTCCATGTCGGCGCGGGATATCGGGAGAAAGCCGTCGGCGTAATTTGCTGTCGTTTTTTTATCGTTCATTTCTATCAATACGCGGTATATCGTCCCGGATATTCCGGAGAGCCCGCGCGATCCTGTCAGATTATTTCTCCCGGAGTATATTTCCCGGAGCATAAATTATTATACCACAAAAGCTTCGCCGTGTCTACCCCGCCGGAGCCCGAATTGCGAAATTTTCTGTAAAAAGAGCAATATTGCAGAATCGTTCACATTTATCTGTTATAATGGTCTCAGAGTGAAACCGGAGGAGATTCAGCATGAAAAAACATATAATGACAATTCTTATCGTGATTCTGTCATTCACGACAATCCTTTTCGCCGTACTCTGGCAGGTCGCGGCGCATGACAGATCCGACATGAGGCTCATGGCGAAAGCCGGAGCCGGCGAGGCGGCAGAATGCTTCGCGGAGTTTCAGAAGAGCGTCGACGAGGCCGACTTCATCCGCGGCGTCTCCGCGCTGAGAACATTCTCGACGGCATACACGCTGATGACGGAGGGAACAGTCAGATATCCCGACCACGTGATGATCGAGAGGCTCATCGGAGCGCTTATCTCGTCCCCCGCGTCCGCAAAGGAGCATATCCGCGACCTGACCGGGATCATGGAGCTCCTCTCAAAGAACCCGGTGGACATAACGGCTCTCACACGCCTGTCGGAGCTGCAAACCGCCCTTACGCACTGAAAAAGGAAGTCCTCCGGGCGATCGTTATACGATTGCCCGGAGGGTATCATTTTCGGAACGGATAATAGGTCCGGATCACAAATCCGTACGGTTACTCGCCGCAGATCTCGACCTCGTCCGACTCGTCATCGGCGGAGAACGGGTCATACTCCTCGTACTTTTTCATCAGAGCTTCCTTGCGCTCCTTCAGATCCTCGGAGGAATCGACAAGAAGCAGTCCGAGACCGGTCACGCCGCTCGCGAGAGCGACGGCGAGAAGCGCCTTTCTGAGGCTCTTCTTCTCGATGCAGAGCATAAGGAAAAGAAGTATGAACGACGCCGCCTGTATGCAGAGCGTCAGTCCGACATAGAATTTCGTCTTTTTCATGATCATAGCCTCCGTTTCATTAATTGCCGGGAACAGCCCGGAATCAGCGGCTCCCGCTGATTACTGCTGATCCTTCTTGCCCGCCATCATCTTGAGGTAGGCGTTGATGAAGCCGTCGATATCACCATCCATGACGGCGGAGATGTTTCCGTCCTCGTATCCGGTGCGGTTGTCTTTCACGAGCGTATAGGGCATGAACACATAAGAGCGTATCTGGCTGCCCCACTCGATGTTGTTCTTGACGCCCTGGATATCCTCGATGCGCGCGAGGTTCTCGCGCTCCTTGATCTCCATCAGCTTCGACTTCAGCATCTTGAGCGCCGTCTCCTTGTTCTGGAGCTGCGAGCGCTCAGTCTGGCAGCCGACGACGATTCCGGTCGGGATATGCGTTATCCTTATCGCGGAATCGGTCTTGTTGATGTGCTGTCCGCCCGCGCCGGAAGAGCGGTGTGCGGTGATCTCGATGTCCTCGTCGCGGATCTCGATCTTGCCGTCGTCCTCGAACTCAGGCATTACCTCCACCGACGCGAAGGACGTGTGCCGGCGTCCCGACGCGTCGAACGGCGACACCCTTACAAGTCTGTGAACTCCCGCCTCGCTCTTGAGATAGCCGTAAGCGTTCGTCCCCTCTACCATGATGGTCGCGCTCTTTATGCCCGCTTCCTCGCCGTCGAGCCAGTCGACGAGCTTCACGTTATAACCGTGCTTCTCGCCCCATCTCGTGTACATACGGTAAAGCATCAGCGCCCAGTCCTGAGCCTCGGTTCCGCCCGCGCCCGGGTGGAAGGAGACAATCGCGTTGTTGCGGTCATACTCACCGGAGAGAAGCACCTCTATGCGCTGGCGCTCCTCTTCCTTCTCGATCTCGTGGAGCTCGGTCTCGACCTCCGGAACAACGCTCTCGTCGTTCTCCTCGATGCCCATCTCGGCGAGGGTTATCGCGTCCTCGAGCTTGTTCTTCAGCGCCTCGAACTCGGACACCGTGTCCTTTTTCTGTTTGATCTTCTGGAGAACCTTGCTCGATCTCTCGGCGTCGTTCCAGAAATCCGGGTCAGAGGTGACCTTCTCGTCCTCCTCGATTTCCTTCTTCAGCTGATCGATCCTGAGCGCGCTCGAGAGCTCGTCAATGTCGGCGCGCATATTCGTCAGCTTATATTTTGCGTCTTCAAGCTGTATTATCAATTATTCTTCCTCCAAAGCGCCGCCGACACGGCGGCGCCTGCTATTTTTTTCGGAAACTCTCAGTATCGTGCCCGGATAGGCACCCTCAGGCGGCCGTCACGCCGGCTTGACTTCCTCCATGATGAACGCCTCGAGGATGTCGCCCTCCTTGATGTCGTTGAAGCGCTCGAGTCCGATACCGCACTCGAAGCCCTGCGCGACCTCCTTCGCGTCGTCCTTGAAACGCTTGAGCGACGAAATCTTGTCTTCGAAGATGACGACGCCATCGCGGATGACTCTGATCTGCGCGTTTCTCGTGACCTTGCCGTCCTGCACATAGGAACCGGCGATCGTTCCGACGTTCGGAACGTGAATCGTCTGGCGCACCTCGGCGTGACCGAGCAGGGTCTCCTTGAACTTCGGCGCGAGCATACCCTTCATAGCAGCCTCGACTTCCTCGATGCACTCGTAAATGATACGGTAAGTGCGTATCTCGACGCCCTGACGCTCAGCCGAGTCGAGAGCGCTCTTGTCCGGACGGACATTGAAGCCGATGATGATCGCGTTCGACGCCGCGGCGAGCATGACGTCGCCCTCGGTGATACCGCCGACGCCGGTGTGGATGATATTCACGCGGACTTCCTCGTTCGTGAGCTTCTGGAGCGACTGCTTGACAGCCTCCGCGGAACCGCCGACATCCGCCTTGACGATGATGTTGAGATCCTTGACGCCCTCGGAGATCTGCGCGAAGAGGTCATTGAGGTTTGCCTTAGCGTTCGCCTTGAACTGCTCTTCCTTGGTCTTTTCACGGCGCTGCTCGGCGAGCTCTCTCGCCATGCGCTCGTCCTCGACCGCGGCGAACTCGTCTCCGGACTCCGGAACCTCTGCGAGACCGATGACCTCGACCGGCACGGACGGACCCGCGGACTTTATGCTTCTTCCCTTGTCGTCGGTCATAGCCCTGACGCGTCCGACCGCCGTACCGGCGATTATGATATCGCCTATATTCAGCGTACCGTTCTGGACAAGCAGCGTCGCGACCGGGCCGCGTCCCTTATCGAGCTTCGCCTCGATGACGAGACCCTTCGCGCGGCGGTTCGGGTTGGCCTTCAGCTCCTTCATGTCCGCGACAAGAAGCAGGTTCTCGAGAAGCTCCTCGATTCCCTGTCCCGTGAGCGCGGAGACAGGCACGCAGATGACGTCGCCGCCCCACTCCTCAGGCACAAGATCATATTTGGTCAGTTCCTGTTTTACGTTGTCGGGATTAGCGCCCGGCTTATCCATCTTGTTTATCGCGACGACGATGTCGATGCCCGCCGCCTTCGCGTGGTTTATCGCCTCGACCGTCTGCGGCATGATACCGTCGTCCGCTGCGACGACGAGTATCGCGATATCTGTCGACTTCGCGCCGCGCGCGCGCATGGCGGTGAACGCCTCATGACCGGGTGTGTCAAGGAAAGTGATATCACGGTCATGCACGCGGACACGGTAAGCGCCGATCGCCTGAGTGATTCCTCCCGCCTCTCCGGCGGTGACGTTCGTGTGTCTTATCTTGTCGAGAAGCGATGTCTTGCCGTGGTCGACGTGACCCATGACGCAGACGACGGGGCTTCTCGGAACGAGATCCTCCGCCTTGTCCTCCGAGTCGTCGAACAGCTTCTCCTCGATGGTGACGACAACCTCACGCGTAACCTTCGCGCCGAGCTCGTCGGCGACGAGATACGCGGTGTCAAAATCGATCGTCTGGTTGACGGTCGCCATGACGCCGAGGGTCATCAGCTTCTTTATGACTTCTCCGGCGGTCATCTTGAGTCTCGACGCGAGCTCGCCGACCGTGATCTCATCAGGAACGGTAATCTGAAGCGGCTGCTTCTTTGCCTTCTCAACGCCCTGCTTACGGAGCTTTTCCATAGCCACGCGCTCTTTTTCACGCTGGGACTGGTAATCGCGGGTATTCTGCTTCTTGAGCTTCTGCTTTTCTCCGCGCGCGTCCTTGGATGCCTCGGGGACAATATTCTCGAGACGCTCGTCGTACTTCTCGAGATCGACCGAGGAGGTACGGGTATCGACGATGCGGCTCTCAGTATCCTTCGGACCGTTCTTTCCGCGGGTGTAGGTGTGGACCGGAGGCGGCTTCGGAGTGTTCCTCTGATTCATGCCCCGGCCTCCGGAATCCTTGTCCTTGTCGCGGAATCCGCCGCCCATGTTCTGTGAGCGGTTTCCGCCCTGTCCGCCGAAGCCCTGACGGTTATCGTTTCTCTGCCCGTCGCGGTTCCCGAACTGTCTGTCGCCGGAAGGACGGTCGGAACGGTTTCCGGACTGTCCCTGACGGTTGTCGGGACGCCCGCCGTTCTGTGCCGGACGGTTCTGTCCGTTCTGCGGACGCGGAGCGCCGTCACGGTTCTGCCCCTGGCGCTGTCCGTCCTGACGCGGACGGTCGGATCGATTCTCAGGGCGGTTCTGCCCCTGTCCGCCCTGACGCGCGCCATCCTGTCGCTGTCCGTCGCGGTTCTGTCCCTGACGTCTGTCCTGATTCTGCTGATTTCTGTCGTTTCTGTCGCGGTTGTCGGCTCTTCCCGGCTTCTGCTGATCGCCCCGGCGCGCTTCCTGCGGCTCGGTCTTCTGCTCCGGCTTTGTCTCCGGCTTCGGTTCCGTCTTTGCTTCTGTCTTCATCTCTGTCTTCACTTCGGGCTTCACTTCTTCCTGTTTCTCGGGTGTTGTCTTTGTCTCTGTTTTCGTAGTCTCGGCGGTCTTCTCCCCGGACTTCGGCTTCTCGGCGTCCTTTTCGGGCTTTACCGCCGTCTCGGGCTTCGGCTCGGGCTTTTCTTCGGGCTTCGGCTCCGCTTTGACCCCGGCTTTCGGTTCCGGCTTCGGCTCAGCTTTGGGCTCTGCTTTCGGCTTTTCCGCCTTTGGCTTCGCTGCCGGCTTCGGCGGGTCTATCGTTATCTTCTTGTCAAGGTAATCCCCGATTCCGCTCATCTGATTGCGGGAGGTGAGCTCGTTCATCACAAGATTGAACTCATCCTCGTTCAGCGTCGCCGAGTGCGACTTGCCCTCGATGCCGTTCTCCGCTAAAAGATCGAGTATATCCTTATTCTTCATCCCGAGATCCTTCGCGAGACTGCTGATCCGGGTCTGATTCTTCTGATTAGCTGCCATATATATTGTTCATCCTTTCGGTACGGTTGATATCGATATCTTTTCGGATCCGATCATCTCACTGATCGTCTGTCAGAGCCGCGATTCCGTTCGCGAAGTTCATGTCTGTCACGCCGACGACCGCCGCCGCGCCCGGTTTCCCGATGCGGTGCCCGATCTCTGCCGAGCTTATTCCGGTCAGGACAACGTCGGTCTCGTAATAGCTTCCCGCGTCGGTGATACGCTTCTTCGTGTTCTCGGAAGCGTCCCCGGCGACGACCGCGATAATGACGCTCCCGCGCCGGACTCCGTCTCTCGTCAGGTCGGTCCCCGCGATGAGCTTTCTCGCCCTCGCCGCGAAGCCGAGCAGGGACAGGAGTTTCTCTTCCTTTCCCGTCTTCAGCTTATGCGTGACGACCGGTCTTTCGCGCCTGTCGTCTGTCCTTTCGGTCTTATTTTCGGAAAAATCATTCATTTTCGGCAAGCTCCTTTTCAAGCGTATCGTATACCTCGTCGGGTATCTCAACCTCGAGACTGCGCTCGATCCTCTTCGCGCGCCGCGCCTTTCTCAGGCACTCGGCACATCTGCACACATATGCTCCACGTCCGGACTTGCGCCCGGTGAGGTCGAGCGAAACCGCTCCGTCCGGCGCGCGCACTATCCGCGCCAGCGTCTGCTTCGGCTTCGACTCGCCGCACCCGAGGCACTTTCTCTCGGGAAGTTTCTTCTTCGGTCTTGCCGCGTTGTTTTCCTGCAAAATAAAATCTCCTCCGGTAATCTCTGACACTGCCCGGCGCGGTCAGTCGATATCCGCCGTACCGGGATCAGTCGCCGGGAGACGGCAGAGCCGCCTTTTCCCGTCCTTGTCTTTTCAAATCCTTTTCATGACAGAGCCTCATCGCTCAGACTTCGTCGTCGCCGACAGTCCCGTCGGTCGTCTCTTCCGCTCCGGTCTGCACCGTCGCCGCCTCCTCGGGATGAGCCTCCTTATGCGCTGCCTGCGCCTCGATCTCGGCGTCCTCCTCGTCCTCTCTCTCCTGCTCCTTCTCGGCAGCCTCGAGGAACGCGCGCTTCTTCGCTTCCTCCTCTTCGAGAGCCGCTCTCGTTTTTATGTCGATCTTGTAGCCGGTGAGTCTCGCCGCGAGACGTGCGTTCTGACCCTCCTTGCCGATCGCGAGCGAGAGCTGATCGGCGTCGACGACGACGCGGCAGGACTTCTCGCTGTCGATGATGACCTCCTTGACGGTCGCGGGCGACAAAGCAGCGCTGATATACTCGACCGGGTCCTCGCTGTACTTGATGACGTCAATCTTCTCACCTCGGAGCTCGGAGACGATGCTCTGGATACGCATACCCTTGTTTCCGATGCAGGCACCGATCGGGTCGACGTTCGCGTCGCGGCTCATGACCGCCATCTTAGTTCTCGAGCCCGCCTCACGGGTGATGCTCATGATAACGACGACGCCCTGCTGTATCTCCGGAATCTCAAGCTCAAACAGACGCTTGACAAGCCCCGGCGCGGTTCTCGAAAGCGAGACCAGCGGTCCGCGGAGCGACTCCTTCATGACCTCGGTGACAAACACCTTTATATGGTCGCCGACGTTGAAGTGTTCGCCCGGGATCTGCTCCGCCTTCTTGAGGTAGACCTTGCTCGTGCCGGTATCGACAAGGACATCCTCGTTCTCCGGGTCGATCTTATCGACGATCGCGGTGATGATCTCTTCCTTCTTGCTCTCGTACTCCTTGATCATCATCGAGCGCTCCGCCTCGCGGATGCCCTGGATGATCACCTGCTTCGCGGTCTGAGCGGACAGGCGGCGGAAGTTCTTCGGCTTGAGCTCGATCTCACAGGTGTCGCCGAGCGTGTACTTGCGGTTGATTTTGAGCGCGTCGGCAAGCCCGATCTCGAGCTCGGGGTCCCCGACTTCCTCGACTATCGTCTTCTGCTCGAACATCTTTATGTCCTGCTTATCCTTGTTGATTTCAACGCGGACGTTCGCAAGACCGTTACGGTCGCGCTTGTAGGCGCTGATCAGCGCCGCCTCGACACGCTCGAGCATATAATCCTTCGATATGCCTTTCTCCTTCTCAAGCATATCGAGCGCTTCAAATAATTCGGAATTCATGATCTGATACGCCGATCCGTCTCCTGACGGATCTTTCCTTTCCTGAAATGAAATAAATGACTAAAAATCGAATACCGTCTTCGCCTTCGAGACGGCGTCTCTCGGGATACTGTAAACATTCTCGCCGTCGCGGAGAGTTATGACACCGTCCGCGAAGCTCTCGAGTGTCCCCGTGAAAGCCTTCCTGCCCGGATAAGCCTCGAGCGGCGCGAAGAGCCGCACCTCGAGCTTCTCGCCGATCAGCGCCGCGTAGTGCCGGTCGTACTTCACGTCCCTCTCAAGCCCCGGCGACGAAACCTGAAGGTTATACGTGCCCTCGATCGGATCAAGCTCGTCGAGCAGAGGATCTATCGTGCGGTGCACCTTCTCGCAGTCGTCGATGGTTATCCCGTCCGGACTGTCGATCGTGAAGCGCAGGAAATACTCCGCGCCCTCCTTGACATACTCGATGTCCCAGACCTCGTAGCCGAGCCCCTCTATGACCGGCGTCAGCGCCTCCGAGACGACGGAGACGACCTTTCCCGCCGGCCGCTTGTTCTTTATCGTTTCATCCTTCACGCCTGTTTACCACCTTTGTATAAAACATCATCACAACAAACGAGAGTGGGCTTTGTCAACCCACTCTCCTTTATAATAATATAGCCTACACTATAATTATACCACACGTTTCCTCAAAATGCAATAGGTATCGCAAATTTTTTTCGTCAACGCAAATATTTTTTTGAGCTCGTGACTCCACAGCTACAATTCTCCGAAAAGAATCAGACAAAGTCTTGACATCCACCATCCGGAATGATATACTATAACGATATGGCACAAAGCTGTATAGGCGGCTTGAGGAATCAAGGAGAGTAAGAAATGTATACTATCGTCAATACGTCCGAAAGCAAGCCAGTATAAAAGGTACTGCTCCGAAATACTTGAGGAAACACTGAATTAAGGTCGTTTTCGCATAAAACCCATAAATCCGGGGGCTTTTTCCTGCGAAAAACCGATTTATTCAGTGTATCCCTGAGCGTCCATGATACCAACCATCCGTCGTATGTCGTGTTCATTGAAGCCGTAAACGAAGTCCACAACATGATACAGGCGTTACTCAGAGCCCTCACGCCACGCCTGAACCGCAAGTTGAGCCCTGTGATCACACGAAAGCGGAAATCCCGGCGAAGTCAACCCTCGCCGGGATTTCCAAAAGAAAGAAAAAGAAAGGAAAAGAAAAGAAAGTAAAATTCTAAAAAAGCACCGGTGTCCGGCTGACATTTCCGTCACCGATATATATTATAGCACATGTTTTACGGTATGTCAATACCTTTTCAAAAAAAGTTTTGGCATTTCGCGATTTTACTTTCGCTTTACAGTTTTACAATTCCTTTACTCAACCGTCGGTTCATGTCCGATGCCGTTTCACTCGTCGTCAGTCGTGTCATCATCGTCATCCGCGTCCTCATTCACAGGCGCGGTCGGCGTTATGCGCGCGTGGGCGAGCGGGTTCGCGTCGACGGCGCGGCGCATTCCCTCATCGCTCACGTGGGTGTATATCTGGGTCGTGTTCAGCTGTTCATGACCGAGGATATCCTTCAGAACCCTCACGTCGACGTTCCCCGTACGGTACATCAGCGTCGCCGCCGTGTGACGCAGCTTGTGCGCCGAATATCCCTTGTTCCCGAGCCCTGCCTCGTCAAGGTACTTGTAGACCACCCACTGCACCGTCTTGTTGCTGATCCTTGTGTGCCTCGAGGACAGGAACAGCGCGTCCTTGTCGCGTATCTCCGGGTCCGCGGCGCGCACCGGGAGGTATTTTTTTATCGCCTCGCGGCAGGCGTCGTTCAGGTATATCATACGCTCCTTATTGCCCTTTCCGACGACCCTCATCGACGTTATTCCGCTGTCGATGTCCGAGAGATTGATCCCGCAGAGCTCCGAGAGACGCATCCCGCAGTTCAGGAACAGCGTCAGTATGCAGTAGTCCCTCTCACGCGTCTTCGACTCCGCGTCGCCGAGAACCGCGCCGAGAAGTGCCTCGCTCTCGTCGAGGGACAGAAACTTCGGCAGGGTTTTCTTTTTCTGCGGTCCCTCGATGTTCTTCGTCGGGTCGTTCTCAACTCTGTGTGTTCCGACCGTGAGATATTTGTAGAAGCTCTTGAGCGCCGAGAGCTTTCTCGCCCGCGCCGCCCACTGGTTCTCACGGTCGCTCAGGGCGTAGTAAAGAAAACCGTATATCTCGTCCGGCGTGACCGAACCGTAGAAGCCGGTTTCGAGCCCGGATATGTCGAGCCCGGTCATCGTGTCCTCATCGATCTTCTCCATGTCCGCGCCGGAGCGGCTCAGCATCAGCCAGCGGGAAAAAGTCCGTATGTCGAGCGCGTACTCGTCGGTCGTCTTCTTCGAGCGACCCTGCACTGTCTGTTTGTATTTAATAAAATCCTGAAGATCCTTCGGGAGCTCACTGTAATCTATCAGCGTCTGCATACCGTTATCGTCCTTTCACCGTGCGCGGCGGAGCGTATTTTGTATAATTATAAACCATTCGCGGCAATTTGTCAAGACCGTCAGAGACCGCCGGAGCCGATGAGGTTAAAGTTCAGCGACTATTCTGTAAATTTTTCCTGTCAAGGGTTGAAAAACGGACCGTGAATTTGTAAAATATATATATGGAAGCACTGATTTAAGATTGTTTTCGCGAAAATCCTATTTATTCAGTTTATCCATAAGTATAATTATCACGCGCGTCGGCGCGTATATCACACAACAGGAACCATTTTCCGGAAGGTCACGGTGTTATGAAATTCATAAAAGAAAACTCATATAATATGTTCAAGATGTTTCTCGACCAGATAGCGATGACCGTGTTCGGCACGATGCTCTCCTTCGCTACCCTGAAAAACGAAGGGCTGCTGCTTGCATCGAGCATATTCTCGATATTGTTCTATCTCATGCTGCTCTACACGGTCGGCTGGGACATCGGCGCGAGGGACAAGATACGCATTGACGGCGGGCGCATGAAGCCGTTCCCGATGAAGGGATTTTTAATAGCCCTCGGGGCGAACACGCTGAACATTCTCCTCGCGCTCCTCATCGGCATCGGGGTCATGATCGACACGGAATGGTCGAACGGCATGGCGCTCATCTGCAACGCCGTCGCGAGACTCGCCGAGGGAATGTATCTCGGAGTCATAAGCATCCTCGAGCACAAGCTCTTTGAGAATCCCGGAATACGCGACGTGTGGTGGTGGTTCCTCATCATAGTCATTCCGTCGCTCTTCACCGGATGGCTGTCCTACTTCATGGGCACGCGCGACCTCAGCGTATCGAGGATACTCGGCATCAAGCGCCGCGACGACGCGGGAAACCTCACGGGCAAAAACAGAATGAAATAAAAAACACAATATGATGAAAGGTCGGTATACGGACATGGACAAGAACCTGAGACAGGTCAGAAAGAATATAAAACGGATCGGAGACATGCTGAACTCCGAGCGCGGACTGATGGTCCGCAGCAGCGTCGACGTGACGACATCGGTCTACTCTCACGGCAAGGAGAACAAGCCGTGGTTCACGATGAGCCGGAAGGGCGACTACAAGATCTCCGTTCTGAAGCTCGCTCTCATCGGAACGGGCGTGGTGCTCGCCGCCGCCGGGCTGATCTCGATCCTCCGCCGCGCCGCCGAACGCCTGAAAAGACGCGCGGCTCACGCGTACTTCGACGAGGACGATCTGATCTGACAAAAAAGCACGTCATCATGTTTATCGGAAAATTCATAACCATTCCCGAGTTCGCCTTTCTCGAGCCGATCGACGTCTTTCACCGCGAAGGAGCGCACGGCAGCGGCAGACCGCACCCGGAGGAACTGAAAAATCTGCATATCACGTTCCGGGGGACGTTCGCAGGACAGACCGCCGGACGTGTCGTTGTCCGCTGGACCGCGGATGATTACTGCAAACTTTATGTGAACGGAAGATTCGCTTCCCAGGGTCCGGCTCAGGGATATTATTTTGACTATAACTACTGTGAGACCGACATCACGGATATGCTCACCGACGGAGAGAACATAATAGACGCCGACGTCTATTATCAGGGACTCATAAACCGCGCGTATGACAGCGGGGATCTGCGCTGCGGGTTCATCTGTGATGTCATCGCCGACGGGACGACCGTGTTCTCGACTGACGAGAACTGGAGATGCCGATTTGACCGCAGCTATACAGGACGCCGCACGACCGGTTATGAAACTCAGTATCTCGAAGACCGGGATCTGCGCCTGAAGCCGACCGAATGGGGACGCGTGCGCGTCAGGGAGCACGATTACACCTTCGCCGAAAAGCCGTTCCCGGCGCTCGATGTCTATACCATCGAGCCGGTCGGCTCAGTGTCGCGCGTGATAACGGGCGACGAAAACGCAGATGATGTGCCTTCACAGGAATCGACGGAGATCACGACGGCGGAAGAATCCGCGGCTGAGACCGCCGACGGAAGCGACACATTGACTGATCCCTCCGGCTCTGACGATATCGCCGAAAGCGCGCAGGAAAAGCGTCCGGCCACAAGGCGCTCGGTCATCTATGATTTCGGAAAAGAGCTCGTCGGCTCACCGGATATCGTAATCCGCGGGCATGACGGCGACAAAGTTGTCATCCGCGCCGCCGAAGAGCTGGCGAACGGCGCCGAGGGCGTCCTTGACCCGGACACCGAAATACGGTACAAAACCCGCGCGAACTGCGTATACGACGAGGAAGTCATCCTCGCCGAGGGTGAAAATCATATAACCCAATACGACTACAAGGCGTTCAGATACATAGAGCTTATCTTCCCGGAGGACGACGAGCTCGTGACCGTGACGGCGACCGCGCGCAACCACCCGTTCGATGAAAACGCCTGTGTGCTCGACACGTCGGACAAGGTTCTGGGCGACGTGTTCGGAATCTGTAAGCACGGCGTGAAGCTCGGCTCGCAGGAGGTCTATGTCGACTGCCCGGGGCGCGAAAAAGGGCAGTACGCGGGAGATCTGACGATAACAAGCGCGTCGCAGATGTGGCTCACCGGCTCGACCGACCTTTTTGTGAAGGCGGTGCGGAACCAGTGCGAGTCCGCATTCATCGACGACGGTCTCATGGCGGTGACTCCGGGGTCATATATGCAGGAAATCGCGGATTACTCGCTCCAGTTCCCGATACTCGCGCTGAGATACTATGATTTCACCGGAGACAAAGCGGGGCTCGTCAAGCTCATCGGCGTATGCGACAAGCTGCTCACGTCATTTGAAAAATTCCAGCGGGACGACGGACTTCTCGAAGGAGTCGACAAATGGAACCTCGTCGACTGGCCGTCGAATCTCAGGGACGACTACGACTTTGAACTGACGAACCCGATAGGGAAGGGCGTCCACAACGTGATAAACGCCTTCTATATCGGCGCGGTCATCTGCACCGAAAAGCTCATCAGTCTTGCCGGGATAGACCTTGATAACAGCGTCGACGGCGGCGCGAGACGCTCTGACGCTCTGATTGAGGCGTATGAGCGCGCGTTCTGGCGGCCGGAGCAGATGCTCTACGCGGACAGCGAGACTTCAGGTCACGCGTCTCTCCACTCGAATGTTCTGCCGCTCTATTTCGGTTTCGCCCGGACAGAGGCTCATCCGCACATCGCCGACCTCATCCGCCGGCGCGGTTTCTCGAGCGGAGTCTATATGTCGTATTTCACGATGAAGGCTCTCGCGAGGATCGGACTCTACTCTGACATCTGGAACATGATAACATCTGTCGGCGAGAACTCCTGGTACAACATGGTAAGAGAAGGCAATACCGCCTGCATCGAAGCGTGGGGCAAGGACAAGAAATGGAACACGAGCCTCTGCCATCCGTGGGCAAGCGCTCCGGTATCCGTACTGATTGAGGATCTTGTGGGAATATCGCCGCGTGAGCCGGGATTCAAGGATATCAGCGTCCACCCTCATCTGCCGAAGAGCCTCGCAAAGCTCGATATGCGCGTCCCTCTCCCGGACGGACGTCACGTCGAGTTCGAGTGGGACAAAGGATTCTACAACTGGCGCCTTCTGAAATAAGGCGGCATGAACCCGCGCAATCTCTGCTTTTGTGCTGAATAGCTTCAATCTGTTGGGCTTTCAGCGCAAAAACGCCCCTGAGTCAGCGTTTCATTAATGCTTTGCAAAGGAGCCTGATGATATGAAGAAAACAGCAGCTCTGCTTTTCCTGCTGACCTTAATCCTGTTTCTGTCAGGATGCAACGGGAAAACGGTCAATTTCGACTTTCCGTTTGAAGTCGGGGAAGTAAAGAGCATTGAAATGTATCATTTTGCGGGAGCGCCCGTATCGGCGGAAAAGAAGATCATTACCGCCGAGTCTGATATAAAAGTCCTGTACGATATGTTTGACGGTTTATCGCTCAAGGACAAAAAGGCTGAGGAAACCACGGGGGCTGTCGTGACCAGCTTCAGATTCAATCTTTCAGACGGGACAGACTACGAGCTGATTTACGCCTGCTATGGGGTCTGCAACGGCAATCTGAAATCCAAAACAGACAGTTTCGAGTATTTTACAAGCGCGGATATCGGCTCGTACTGGAACAATCTGAACACCGGGATTGAAGCATCGCCCGCCGATGAAGGTGAATTACCGCGGTGACAGAGCCTTCGGTTTGATTTTGATTAGCCGGAGAAACGCGTGATGCCACAGCGCGGACACTTCAGTCACCCGCCGTCAGCAGACACGGTGGCAGGATATAAGAAACGCTGATTTAAGGTTGTTTTCGCGGAAAAAAGCCCATAAATCCAAGGCTTTTTTCCGCGAAAACCCGAATTGTTCAGCGTTTCCATAAACATTTTCTCCGCATGACTCAGGCCATGCGGAGAATTTCACTGTTATACAGTCGGTCAGTTATGCCGCGGAAAGTCGTCTTCTTTTCGCGTTCCATTCCTTTGCCGGATTACCGCCGCAGGTACCTGTCATTTCTCGCGTGAGATTATCCTGTTAAGCCCGCGTACGACACAATCAGACGGCTCCTCAGCGACCTCAACCGGAATCTCCGTATCAAGCTCGGCGGCAATATATCCGTCGATCCCCGGGAGGTTCGCGCCGCCGCCCATAAGAAGTACCCTGTCAGCCTCTGTAGGCTTCCCGGCGAATCTCGGGAGGTTCGTCAGGACCGTCCTTATGCAGTCCGCCGCGCCCTTCACGGACGGAGCGGAACATTTCAGGATATCCGACGCCGGTATCTCAAGACGCTTCGGAAGACCCGTCGAAGTGTCAAGACCGCACATCACAAAAGGCGGCTGCTCCGGGACAGTCAGGTCAAGCTTCAGTTTTGCCGCCTCAGCCTCCTGCTTTGTCACCGCAAGGCCGTAATGGCGTCTCAGATAAACGCAGATAGTATTATCCGAGTCGCTTCCGCCTCCGAAATAAGTCTCACTCCGGAGTATCTCACCTCCGCGCACGAAAGCGCACTCGACCGAGCCGCCGCCGATGTCGCAGAGAAGTATCCCGTTGGATTCCGACAATTTCTCGTCATCGCTTTTGTAAAAGCCCTCGAACGCCGCGAACGGCGCGTCTATAAAATCGACCTTTGACACGCGGCAGTCGAGCAGGGCGTTCTTTATCAGCGCGCGGTTCTCCGCGCCGACACCGCATCTGACAGCCGCCAGAACACGCTTGCGCTTCTTCGGCACCGCCGTCTCGAGCAGTCTGTCGAGCAGCTCCGCCGTCAGGTTGAAGTCTCCGACGACGCTGTCACGTATCGGTCTGCGTACTGTCACGGAACCGGGTGTGCGTCCCGCTGTCAGATACGCCTCGGTCCCGACAGCGACAACATTGCCCTCAGCGTCGACCGCGGCGAGCGACGGCTGTCTCAGTACTATTCCGGCGTCCGCCGTGCAGATCTCAGTGCCGTATCCGCCGAAATCAAGACCAGTTAATATTGACATCCTGTTTATCCTTTCTCATATCGCCGCGGTATGACAGCGTCAGCCGACGCCCGCGGAACCATTTTCATCATTCTCCGGTTTTTTCAACCATCTAAGAAAACACTGATTCAAGGTTGTTTTCGCAGAGAAAAGCCCATAAATTCAAGCCTTTTTTCCGTGAAAGCCCGGATTGTTCAGCGTATCCTTAAGCATCACAAGTGTCTCCTCGCCGTTCCGCCCGGACGCAAGCATATCCCCATTATAATTTCTCACCTCGAAGCCGTCGTGTCCGACAAGAATGTCGAAAACCCCGCCATAAGCGTGTATTCCTCTGAGATACAGATGATCCATGGCCGCCGGAAGAACCGGTTTTATGGTGAAGCAGTCGAACCCCGCCGGCCGCATCGCGAGAATCCCCTCGATGATCACCTTGCAGTAAAGCGCCGATTCACCGGACAAATGCCGTCTGCCGCCCTCCGGATACGCCTCGACCGCGTACGGCACCCGCTCTCCGAGCAGCCGGTTCTCCGAGTAGCGCTCAAAAAGCCCGCAGGCTTTATCTGTCTCACCGGCGGCGAATATTCCGCGCAGCGTGTAGAGAGTCGATCTGTCCCAGATAGTCAGGCTGCCCTCCTCGGTCAGCACCCCGTCCGGGCGCATCATCCTGTCGTCGCACAGTGCCGCGACGGTTCCGCGCGCTCGCGCGTCCATCCCGACGCAGAGCGGCATACATATCCATGAGCGAAGCTTTTCGCATCCCTCGAAATAGCGATATGTGTGATATCCTCCGACCTCCGCGCCGAAGTGCCTCTCGATCGCCTTTTCAAGGCCGGCCGCGAGCAATTCATACTCCGCCGCCTTTTCCGGATTCCCGAAAACACTCTCGATCATCGCGGCTGAATTGTATCCGTCGTACGCCAGCGCCGACGTGCAGAGATTCGCGTCACCGCTCGGGAACCTGCCCTCGAGTTCGTCGCTGTCCGACGCTATGACTCCATCCCCGTTTATCCTTCTGCGGCAATACTCGGCGCACCACTCGATCGCCGGAAGAAGCTCAAGCGCCCAGTCCCGGCGTCCGGAAGTCATGACAAACCGCGACGCGCCGAAAAGATACATCGCCGCGTCCCCGCGATCTCCGGCGCCGTTCCAGAAATCAAGCCCCTCGGCTATGACCGACGACGGGATCGGGTCATAGTGATCGCTCATGAACGGGATATACATCCTGTACGCGTTCATAGACGCCTCAAGCAGTCTCTCATCGCCCGTATATGCGAAATACGGCCCGGCATACTCAACCTGATCATTGCACCATGTCGCCGCGTAAAACGCTGTCCCGCCCGGACTGTGTACAGGCCCGTACCGCGTATCGAACACCGACTCGCCGGCGCGCAACTTCGCGAAAGCGAACATCGTGTCGATAACATCCGAGCCGGTATCAAGAAGCATCGGTGCCATAAGCTCCGCCGCGCGGCAGCGCCTGCGCGCGAGCTCTGCCGCCGGGTCGACCGCGGCGACAGGCTCATTCGCGATCCCGCCCCGGAAGGCGATATAATATGTATAGCTCTCTCCCGGCGCGAGCGTCGTTTCAGTGAAATCGCTCTCCGTCCATATGATATCAACGCCCATCGGACCGAGCGTATGCGCCGCCTCGCCTGTGCGCGCCGAAGAGCTCAGTGTCCTCACCGCGTCACTGGTGTTTCTTATCGTCACAAGCTCAAATGACGCGCGTACGGCGTCCGCCGGGAAGCAGATATGCTCGATCTCTGCCCAGTCCGACACCGTGTCTATCGTAAGAACGCCGTCGATCCTGACCCTGACAAGCCTTTCGGCAGCGCCGTCGGGACGGGGGATCAGTCTTTCCGGTATATCCGTCTGAAAAGACGCGTGAGTGTTGTTCGGACGGGTGCGCAGCGTGGGGAAAACCGGATGATGGCAGAGTGACAGAACCCCGCTCTCACAGCCGTATGAGACTATCTCGGACACGAGCCTGCCTGCCATTTCTATATCGTCCTTATGCGTTTCATCCTTATCGGCATACCATACTATCGAGTACGGCGCGTCTCCGTGCAGAGCCGATATGCGGTCTGCCAGCCTGTCATCGCGGCGGCAGGATTCTATCTTCCATCTTGACATTTGTAATCCTTTCTGATTATCCGGCGGGACTCAGAAACCTCTGAAGCCCTTACCGATTATCTCGCTTGAGTTCGTTATCATCATGAATGTCTCCGGATGGTTTTCCTTCAGATATCTCTGGAGCCTCGCCGCCTGATAGCGGTTCATAGCGGCGGTCATGAAGTACTTTTTCGAATGTGTGAAGCCGCCGGTGCCCTCGAGTATCGTACAGCTCCGGTTCAGCTCGCGCGTTATGAAGTCCGAGATATCCTGCGGAGACTCGGTTATCATCGTGAAGCACTTGCACCTGTTGATGCTGTCTATCACCGAATCGATGCAGAAAGTCTTGAGTATCAGACCAAGCAGTGAAATAAGTCCCGTCTCCGCTCCGAAAAGGAAGGAGAGCAGCGTTATCCCAGTGTCGCTTATAAGAAGCCCCGTGCCTATATTCACGCTCGTGTGCCGCCGCAGTATCATCGCGACGATATCAGTCCCGCCCGTGCTCCCTTCGCAGTTGAAAAGTATCGCCGAACCGATCGCCGGGAGCAGCACCGCGAAAGCAAGCTCAAGCAGCGGCTGATTCGTCAGTGGGTGCGACATCGGGTACACCTTCTCGAGCACTATCTGCGCGACAGAAAGGGTAGTCGTACCGACAACGGTCTTGAGTCCGCACCCGCGCCCGAGAACGATGAAACCGAGAATGAGCAGAGCATAATTAATGATCGCCGCGATAATTCCGGCGCTCGAGAGCCCGAAATAATTGCCGAGGATGACAGATATACCGTTCACGCCGCCGATCGAGAAATTGTTCGGAAATTTGAAGAAATACGCGCCGACGGCGACGAACAGAGCGCCCACCACACACAGCAGGTACTCGTTCACCGTCTTCCGGATATTCTTTCCGCCCTCCGGGTGCGGGACAGTCTTTCTGGCGTCCGCCATGTCAGCTTTCCTTTTCTGATTCAGTCTTCGCGGGCTTCGGACGCTTTTCACCGCTCGCGGCGAAATACGTGCCTATATGATGCCCGTCGCTTATCTCGTAAAGGACGTCGGGGTTCTTTCCGTTGACGATCAGCATCGGGATGCCCGCGCCGCCGGCTATCTCCGCCGCCTTTATCTTCGTTATCATTCCGCCGGTTCCGCGGTCGGTTCCGGCTCCGCCCGCGTAGGAGAGGATCTTCTCGTCTATCTTATCGACTCTGCCGATGAGCCGCGCCTCCGGGTTCTTTCTCGGGTCGCTGTCGAAGAGACCGTCGATATCCGACATATTGATGAGAATGTCCGCGCGGCAGACCGTCGCGACGTACGCCGACAAAGTGTCGTTTCCACCGAACTTTATCTCGGTGCTCGAGACCGCGTCGTTCTCGTTGACGATCGGCACCACGCCGTAAGACAGCAGCTTCTCGAATGTGCTCTCGGCTGCGGCGCGGCGGACAGGGTTGTCTATGACGTCCTTCGTCATGAGTATCTGCGCCACGTTATGACCATAGGTCGAGAAAAGACGCTCGTAAATCTGCATCAGCTCCGCCTGTCCGATCGCTGAGAGCGCCATCTTTTCCTCGACGCTCTCCGGTCTGCGCTCGAGTCCGAGCCTCGCTATGCCCGCGGCGACGGCGCCCGAGCTGACAAGGATCACCTCATGTCCGGAATTCTTGAAGTCCGAGAGCGCCCTGACAAGGCTCTCCATGCGGCGGAGGTTGAGGTTTCCGGTCGAATAGGTCAGAGTGTTCGAACCTACCTTCACGACTATTCTCGCGTTGTTTTTCAGTATGCTCATTTATGTAATTACCTTTCATACACGTCCGCCGCGAACGTCGGAACGTGTCGAAGCGAACTTTTTTGTTAATATTTGCTTTTGCTATTCCCAAATCGCGGGATTTGTATTATAATATATATTATAACCTGTCAAAACGAAAATTTCAATAGGTTTCAGAAAAATTAAAAACTTGATCACGGATGACCGCGCGGTACGGTACACGCGCCGCTCCGCGAAAGGGAAACATAAAACATGAAAACAACAAGAAAGCCGCTCCCCGAGCTGCTCGCACCCGCCGGTACCCCGGAAGCTCTCGACGCCGCGATAGCCGCCGGAGCCGACGCCGTATATTTCGGCGCGTCCGCGTTCAACGCGAGAATGATGGCAAAGAACTTCGAGGGCGACACACTGCGGGAGGCCTTCCGCAAATGCCGGTATTACGGCGTGAAGACAAACATAACGCTCAATATCCTCGTACATGACCGCGAAATACGCGATATGCTCGCCTGCGCTGAGGAGCTTTACACGCTCGGCGCGGACACGCTCATCGTCGCCGACCTCGGCGCGGCGCGGCTCATACATCATTATTTTCCGGAAATGGAGCTCCACGCGTCGACTCAGGCAGCCGGACACAACACGCTCGCCGCAAGGGAGCTCTCAAAACTCGGCTTCACGCGCATGGTCGCCGCGAGAGAGCTCTCGTTTGACGATTTGTCAACCATCTGCCGCGAATCGCCTATAGAGACCGAGCTTTTCATTCACGGCGCGATATGCGTCTCACAGTCGGGCGGATGTCTCGCGAGCTCGCTCATCGGCGGGCGGAGCGGAAATCGCGGCGAGTGCGCCCAGCCATGCCGCCTTCCGTATCACGGGGACTGCAAGGAGAAGGAAAAAAAGCGCTGTGAATACCCGTTAAGCCTCAAGGATATGTGCCTTGCCGGGCACATCCCGGAGCTTCTGTCACTCGGCGCGGCGTCGCTGAAAATCGAGGGACGAATGAAACCGCCGGAATATGTCTACGGCGTCGTCTCGATCTGGAGACGGCTGCTCGACGAGGGAAGAAACGCTACGGCGGAGGAGATGAACGCTCTCCGCGCGCTCTTCTCGCGGAGCGGCTTCACCGACGGGTATTTCGTGAAGAAGATAAACCACGATATGCTCGGAGTGCGCACGGACGCTGACAAGGCGCTCACCGCAGCCGGGAAGACACAGGCGCCGGATTATACAAATCTCATGGAAAACAGGCGACGTGAGACCGATATCAGAGCGTCATTCGCCGTCGGTGAGCCATCAATGCTGACAATGCGCTGCGGAGATAACGAGGTCTCTGTCACCGGACAGGCTCCAGAAAAAGCGCTGAACCGCCCGCTGACCGAGGAGACCGCCGCGAAGAATCTGACAAAGCTCGGCGGGACGCCATTCATGGCGAAAAATATTGATATATCAATATCCGGAGACCCGATTCTGCCGATATCCGCGCTGAACGCACTGCGCCGCGACGCCGTAGGACAGCTCACCGAAAAGCTCTTCCCGCCGCACCCTCCGAAAAACAATTCCGGACCGCCCGCGCACCGCGATATCCCGGATACGGCAGGCAGCGCGCGCTTCGAAAATTTCAGGGAAATACCTGAAAATATACGCGAGGTCGCGGAGTATGTCTTCATCCCTCTCGAGAGCTTTCATGATTTTCTTTCTTACGCTATGGGCGACAAAGCGTGGCTGAGGGACGTCGTGAACGGCGTCGCCGTACCGCCGGTCGTGTTCGACTCGGAGACAGACGAGATACGCGGGATGCTCAGGGAAGCGGCGGATAACGGGATACGTCACGCGCTCGTGTCAAACCTCGGGCACCTGAAACTTGCCACGGACGCAGGAATGGTTCCACACGGAGATCACAGGCTCAATATCTATAACAGATACACGGCGGACGCGCTGCTTGATCTCGGTTTCGCCGACCTCATCGCGTCGCCGGAGCTCACTATACCGCAGCTCAGGACGCTCAGCCTGCCTTTTGCGGTCTACGGGCGGATACCGCTGATGACGCTCCAGAAATGCTGCATAAAGGAATTCTATTCGTGTGATGAATGCGCCAGACGCGGATTCCTGCCGCTCATCGACAGGAGAGACACCGCGTTTCCGCTGAAACGATGCTTCAGGCACAGAAATATACTCTACAACTCGGTGCCGCTCTGGATGTGCGACAGAAAGAGCGAGCTTCAGGGCTGCTCGCGTTCCGCGCACTTCATATTCACGGACGAAAAAAGAAAGGACGCCGCCACCGTCATCGACGCGTGGGAAAACGACTCAACAACAGATAAAAAAATCCGGAGGATTCCAAAATGAACGAAATAAACGTAAAAATAAAGACCCTGCGCCCCGGCGCGCAGATCCCCGCTTACGCGACCGACGGCTCCGCGGCTCTCGATCTCAGATACGCCGCGGACGAGCCGATGACAATAGCGCCGGGCGAGAGAAAGCTCGTGCCGACCGGCATCGCCATCGCGCCCGAAACGATGAACATCGCGGCGATAGTCTGCGCGAGAAGCGGTCTCGCGTCGAAGAAAGGTCTCGCCCTCTCAAACGGAATCGGTGTCGTCGACAGTGACTACCGCGGTGAGATAATGGCGGCAATGATAAATCTCAGCGGTGAAGCGTACACGATCGAGCCCGGCGAGCGGGTCGCGCAGCTCATGTTCGTCCCGGTCTTCCACGCGAGCCTCATCCCCTCGGACAGCCTCGACGAGACAGAGCGCGGAAACGGCGGGTTCGGCTCCACCGGAAACAAGTGATCGGAGGACATGATGTCACACAGCAGAATCTATAACGCTTTTCTCGTCCTTATCGGGATCGTGCTCGGGAGCTTTGTCAGCAGCATCTGCCGCGGGATCAGCTTTCTCTCATGGCTCGCGTTCGGAGTCGATTTCGGACTTGAGTCGCCTATGGTGCTCGATCTCGGGATACTCAGGCTGACTTTCGGAATAAGCGTCGACCTCACGCTCGCGACCGTCATATTCATAATACTCTCTCTGCTTATCGGGAGGGCAATCGCGAGATGAAAAGACGTATGGTTTTAGCGTCAAAATCGCCGCGCAGACGCGAGCTTCTTGAAATGCTCGGCGCACAGTTCGAGGTCATAACATCCGACTGCGACGAAAACATCACCGGTCTCGCGCCGCGTGATCTCGTCCGCGAGCTCGCGCTCAGAAAGGCTGAAGCCGTATATGAGCGGCTGAACGACCCGGACGCCGTCGTCATCGGCTCCGACACCATCGTCACTCCTGACGGTGTAAAAGCTCTCGGAAAGCCGCGTGACCGCGGCGACGCCGTGCGCACGCTCACAGAGCTCTCCGGCAAATGGCACTCCGTATGCACAGGCATCGCCGTAATCGGGCGCGCGGCGGATAATACATCGAAAAAAATCGCCGAAACGGTCGAAACAAAAGTGAAATTCCTCGACCTGACAAAAGAGGAATGCGAACGCTACGCCGACACCGGCGAGCCGCTGGACAAAGCCGGCTCCTACGGCATACAGGGCAGAGGAGGAGCGCTCGTCGAGAAGATCGACGGAGATTACTACAGCGTCGTCGGTCTGCCGGTATCGAGGCTCAGAGTGATCCTGAGAGACGAATTCGGCATAAACCTGCTCTGATAATACATCGTACAACACAAAATGAAATGAGGTGAAAGTCTGAAAATGAATTTTCAGACCAAACAGTTTTGAGGCTTTCACGACATGAGGTCGTGAATTTTGAAAGACGGACAAGCCGTCTTTCAAAACTGCCTCAAAACTGTAAGTTAGTACGAAAGGTATGGTCATAAAAATGCAACTGACCGTCGGCACATCCGTCTCTGAAATGTCCGGCGTCGGTCCGGCGCGCGCCGCGGCTCTCGCGAAGCTCGGAATCACGAACGTCGGACAGCTCCTGCGCCATTATCCGCGCGGATACCAGTACCGTGGAAACATAAAAAGGCTCGCGGACGCCGCTCCGGACGAGGTCGGCTCATTCATGCTGACCGTCTCCTGCGACCCGAACCTGTCGACTCTGAAGCGCGGCATGACGCTCGTGAAGCTCCGCGCCTTCGACGAGTCGGGAACCTGCGACGTCACCTTCTTCAACCAGCCGTATATGCGCGCGCAGCTTCAGAAGGGTCAGGAATACAGATTTTTCGGAAAGCTCGCACTCGAGTACGGACGGCTCACGCTCTCGTCGCCGGTCGTCGAAAAAGTGACCGACGGCGCCGCGCTTCCGAACCTCGTGCCGGTATACCCGCTCTCCGCCGGACTGACGCAGAACTTTATCTCAAAGCTCATCTCCTCGGCTCTGAAAAGCGTCGGCGGGATACCGGAGCCGCTGCCGGAGAAGGTCAGGGAGGAAAACGATCTCTGCGGCATCGTCTGGGCGCTCAGGAACATACACGACCCGCCGGACTTCGAGACGCTGAACGCCGCGAAAAAACGGCTCATTTTTGAGGAGCTCTACAACTTCGCGCTCGGCGCCGCGGGCAATGTCCGTCCGGATTCCGGCGCTCCCGCGATGCCTGACACCGACCTCTCGCCGCTGCTTGAAATCCTGCCGTTCGAGCCGACCGGAGCGCAGAAGCGCGCCTTCACCGACATCGCGAAGGATATGTCATCGGAGCGCCCGATGATGCGTCTCGTCTCCGGAGACGTCGGCAGCGGAAAAACCGCCGTCGCGGCGGCTGCCGCCTATATCGCCGTGAAGAACGGTTATCAGTGCGCTCTCATGGCGCCGACGGAAATCCTCGCGACGCAGCACTTTAACGATCTCATGCCGATGTTCGGCAGACTCGGATACGGCTGTCGGCTGCTCACCGGATCCACCAAAGCGGCGGAAAAACGGGAGATCACGGCGGCGCTCGCGGACGGCACGCTGAAGCTCGTCATAGGCACGCACGCGCTGATTTCCGAGGGAATAAGCTTCGGAAAACCCGGGCTCGTCATCTGCGACGAGCAGCACAGGTTCGGCGTCGGACAGCGCGAGACCCTGCTTGAAAAGGCGTCCCCGAAGGGAGGGCACGCGCATGAGCTAACAATGAGCGCGACGCCGATACCGCGCACCCTCGCGATGTTCCTTTACGGCAGCATTGATATGTCGGTTCTCGACGAGATGCCGCCTGGAAGACAGAAAGTAAAGACTTTCGTCGTCGACGAGAGCTACCGCGAACGGCTCAACGGCTTCATACGCCGTCAGCACGACGAAGGTCACCAGACATATGTCGTCTGCCCCGCCGTCGAGAAACCGGAGAGCGGGGAAGTCACGCAGGAGGACATACGTCTGATCGACTTCGGAGATGAGGAAGTAAGCGGAAAAGATGAACTCAAGGCGGCGGCGACGTGGTCCGAAACTCTCGCGGAATCGCTCCCTGACCTTCGCGTCGGATGCGTGCACGGCAAGATGAAGCCCGCCGAAAAAGACGCCGTCATGCGTGAGTTCGCCGCAGGCGGGCTCGATGTTCTCGTCGCGACAACGGTCATTGAGGTCGGCGTGAACGTTCCGAACGCCACACTTATGATCATAGAGAACGCCGAACGCTTCGGACTGTCTCAGCTGCACCAGTTAAGAGGACGCGTCGGACGCGGAAGCGCCGCCTCCTGCTGTGTCCTCGTCTCCGGCTCAAAGCCCGAGAGCCGCGCCGGAAAACGTCTCGCCGTCATGAAGAAAACCTTCGACGGATTCAGGATCGCCGAGTACGACCTCGGTGAAAGAGGTCCGGGGGACTTCATCGCCGACGCCGAAAGCGCGACGAGACAGCACGGAGAGCTGCGGTTCAGGCTCGCGAATCTGTGTGAGGATATGGCGCTTCTCGAGGCGGCGCAAAAAGCCGCGAAAGAGAACGGAGCGAAAGCCCTGCCGGATGCCGTCACGCCCGACGCCAGATGATTTTATTCAGCGGAAATTGGTATGGTATTATATTTCGTTTTTATTTTTCAATTTCCGGAATGACATCATTGTGAGTTTATAACCATCGCGGGGATTTGTGCTGTTGATCACGCAAATCGTGAGTAAAAAATCAGCACCGCGTTTTTTCAGAAATCACACGCGTATATCGGGCATAACCGACCGTCAGTGTACTCAGAAACGTATGATTACAAATCAACAGCACAGAGCGTCAATTTCTCTGTTGTTCAGCCCCACATAACATTGCATATATTTCGGTTTTCAATAACAAATAAAGAGCTTTTCCGACAAAATAAAACTCAGAATCACACATTTCGAAAGGTGCGAAAAAACACATGAATCAACCTCTCGCCGACCGGGTCAGACCGCATGGGTTTGACGACATGGTCGGGCAGGAAAACCTCGTCGGACCGGGCGGAATACTCCGCAGAATGGTCGATTCCGGCCACCTGACGAACATGATATTCTTCGGTCCGCCCGGAACCGGAAAGACCACTGCCGCCAACATAATCGCCGAACGTTCCGGAATGACCCTCAGACGTCTTAACGCCACCACCGCCGGTATAGCAGACGTGAAAGCGATCATAGACGAGACGGGAACACTCCTCGGCAGCTCCGGGATACTCCTGTATCTCGACGAGATACAATATTTCAACAAAAAGCAGCAGCAGTCGCTCCTCGAATACATTGAGGACGGACGCATCACCCTTATCGCGTCAACGACGGAGAACCCGTATTTTTATGTGTACAACGCGATAATATCGCGCTCTGCGGTCTTCGAGTTCAAGCCGGTCTCACCCGATGAGGCAAAGCGCGCGATAACCCGCGCTCTCGACAAGCTGAACCACGACGGCTGCGCTCCGGGTGAAGAGCCCGGACCCGAAGCCGTAAAGCTCGACGTCAGGGCGCTGGAGCTCCTCGCGTCGCGCGGCGCGGGGGACGTCAGGCGGAGCCTCGGACTGCTCGAAAACGCGTACTATCTCGCCGGGACCGGCGGGACAATCACGACGGATATCGTCGACGGGCTGACCCCGAAAGTGCTCGGGAGCTTCGACAAAGCGGGAGACGTCCACTACGACCTTCTCTCCTGTCTCCAGAAATCAATCCGCGGCTCGGACCCGGACGCCGCCGTCTTCTATCTCGCGAAGCTGCTCGAGGGCGGTGATATCCTCTCCGCCTGCCGCAGATTGCAGGTCATCGCGAGCGAGGACATCGGGCTCGCGTATCCGATGGCGGCGGTCATAACCAAAGCCTGCGTCGACAGCGCGAGGGAGCTCGGTCTGCCGGAAGCGCGCATCCCTCTCGTGAACGCCGCCGTCATGCTCGCCACCGCGCCGAAGTCAAACACCGCCTACACGGCGCTCGCGAAGGCGTCGGCGGATATCGCGGCGGGACGCGGACAGCTCGTGCCGAAGCATCTCCAGAGCCCGAACTTCATCGGATACAAGTACCCGCACGACTACGAGAACGACTGGGTCGAACAGAGATATCTGCCGGACGACCTCGCGGACGCGCACTACTACGATTATGGAACAAACAAGACAGAACAGGCGGCAAAAGCCTACTGGGAAAAAATCAAAGGAAAAAAGTAAACAGGAGGAAATTCATCATGTCGGATAAAGAGAAAACTATGCTCGACAGGCTCGCGCTCGAAATGACGGAATTCTACAGCGGCGACCCGCTCCGTGTTCAGCATTTCATGAAGGTCCACGCGTACTCGGCGCTGATAGCGCGGCTCGAAGGGCTTGGCGGCAGAGAAACATTTATACTCGAGACCGCCGCTTACACTCATGACATCGGTATAAAGCCTGCCGAGAAGATGTACGGTTCGTCGAACGGCAAGCTACAGGAGAAGCTCGGACCGCCCGTCGCGCGCGATATGCTCGCGAAGCTCGGCTTCGACGATGAACTGACCCAGCGTGTCTGCGCAATGATCGCGCATCACCATACATACACGGATATCGATTCAACAGAGCTCCAGATACTCATCGAGGCGGACTTCATCGTAAATCTCTTCGAGGACAATTCCGACGCCGACACTATCGCGACCGCGATACACAAAATCTTCCGGACAGAATCCGGAACGAAGCTCGCGGAAACGATCTTCGCGGTCAACACAAAACCAGAGCAACAGTGAGAATGAAGTCTGAAATTTCATTCTCAGACCACACAGTTTGTACGAAAGGCATGGTCATAAAAAATGAAAATAGCACAGATAGGCGGCGCCGGTCACGCCTTTTACGCGTACGACGCGATAAAGCGGCACGGCTTCGACTTCGCCGCGCTCGCGCCCGGAAACGCCGGAATCGGAGAGGAAGGGACAAAGGAAACCCTTGAACAGTTAAGGCGCGGCGGATTTTCTCCGCTGTTATTCGCGAACTGGAAAGCAATGATCGATGAGGCAAAGCCCGATATCGTAATCGTGAATCCGTGGTTCAACGACATCGCCGAATGCTCGGTATACGCTCTCGGGCGCGATATAAACGTTTTCTCCGAAAAGCCGCTCGCGTCCGACATTCAGAAGCTCAGAGAGCTCGAAATCGCGCTCGCGTCCTCGAAGGGAAAGCTCGCCGGGATGTTCGAGACGCGCTATGAGCCCACGTTCCTCGCCGCGAAGAAGGCAATTAACGACGGCCTCATCGGAGAGGTGCGCATGATGGACTCGAGAAAGTCATACAAGCTCGGCAAAAGACCGGTGTTCTATTCGTCAGAGGAAAACTACTGCGGGATAATACCGTGGGTCGCTATACACGCGATCGACTGGATGAAATGGCTGTCGGGTGAGAATTACGTATCCGCCGACGCCGCGCACTCGAGCAGAATGAACGGCGGGAACGGAACGATGGACATAACCTCCGCGGCGCTCTTCAGAATGACGAACGACGTCATCGCGACCGTCACTGCGGATATGTACAGACCAATGTCCGCGAAAACCCACGGCGACGACCGCGTCAGAATCGTCGGGACAGACGGAATCATCGAGATAACCGACGGAAAAGCCGTCCTTCTGTCAGACAAAGCCGGAGGGGAGACGATACTTGAGAATCCCCCGCGCGGCGACATCTTCGAGGACTTCCTTGATATCATAAACGCCGAAGACGGGAAAACACCGAACGGACTCACCGCAAAAAGCGCGATTGAGTCGACGCGCTGGGCGCTCATTGCGAGAGACATTGCCCGCGGCGCGCAGACTTAATCCACAGGCTGTGCATTAATAATCACACGAAAGGAGCGGCGTACCGCTGGTGCGCCCTATGCAAAAGACATGAGTGAAATCAGACTGCTGGCGCTCGGCGACGTCGTCGGGCCGGAAGCCGTCAGATATATTTCCGGAAAGCTCTGGGGTTTCCGACGCGAAAAAAAGATCGACATCGTCGTCTGCAACGCCGAAAACGCCTGCGCCGGAAACGGACTCGACCCGCAGAGCGCCGACCGGCTGCTGTCCGGCGGGTGCGACGTCCTCACAGGAGGAAACCACATATTCCGCAAAAAGGAGATACGCCATTACCTCGATGAGAGCGAAATCGTGGTCAGACCAGCGAACTATCCCTACGGCACGCCCGGAAACGGGTACACAATCTTCGGGGTGAACGGCTTCAACATACTGATAATCAACCTGCTCGGGACGATATACATGGAATCTCTCGCGTGCCCGTTCATGACAGCGGACAGGATACTCGAGAGAGAAAAGGGAAGATACGACCTCGCCGTGCTCGATTTCCACGCAGAGGCGACAAGCGAGAAGATCGCGCTCGGAAGATACCTCGACGGCAGAATATCCGCCGTCTGGGGCACGCACACGCACGTCGCCACAGCTGACAATCAAGTACTTCCAAAGGGCTCCGGATACGTCACCGACCTCGGCATGAGCGGTCCGCCCGACGGCGTCCTCGGCATCCGCGCCGATATAATAATCGAAAAGCTCCGCACAAAGCTCCCGGTCAAATTCGAGTTCGCCGAAGGGGCGACCGAGGTGAACGGCGTCATATTTGCGCTCGACACGGATTCAGGGAAGTGTGTCTCGACCGAACGCGTAAAATTCTGACATAAAAAATCAGGATCATTATCTGGTCCTGATTTTTTTCATCAAATCTGTTTATTTTCTCGTATAGCTGACGTTTGTCCGGCATAGTTCATTAAATTCATCCGTCCATCCGACATACTCGTACACGATCGCCGCGCGCATCAGCGCCTCGTCGCGCCCGGACGCGGGAACCGCCGTCACATAACGCTTCTTCGCCTTATCGCGCCTCACACTCTCCGGGAGGATATCATATCCGACAGCCGACGCCGAACACCTGTCGGCGCCTATCGTGAAGCCGGAGATCATATGCAGCGTGTCGCTCTCCGATACGTACACAAGCCCCTTCTTGCCCGTATCAGCTATGACAAGATTGTCTGACGGGTCGGACTCCAGCATCAGCTTCACACTGACCTCCTCGTCGAGCCGCGCCTCCTGTTTATATCTCTGCACCGCCTGATAATACCCGTCGACGCGTATCGTACCGACAAAATAGTCCTCTCCGAATATCATGTGGCAGATCTTTCCGTCTATCCGTATCGTCATCGGCTCCGAATATCTTTCGTCTCCCGGGATGACCTCATACCCGCTGGCGGCGAAGCTCACCTTCTCGGTGTAGTGCATACCCGACAGGATGTTCCACAGCAGGAAAAGAACAAACGGAGCGGCAATGATGATCACGACCACCCACCACTTTATATTCACGTCGTATATCCAATCGGTCAGCTTTGATATCCGGTCGCGCTTCTCCTGTCTCTCGCACCACCTTCTGTAGGCGGCGAGACGCTCGTCAGGGGAGACGCCGTCGTCACAGTACGCGAGCCTTCCGTAATTGAACAGCGCCTCACGGTTCGCGATCTCGGCTGTTCCTATCTCCTCGAGCTTGTCGGCAAGCTCCTCCGCGCTCCCGATCGTCGACGCGTCGGTGTTCTTGAGCCGCCTTATGAACGCCGCGTAATGCACCGAGTCCGGCACGATATTGTCCCGGAACCGCTCGAACACCTCCGGCGTCCTGTCCGGCTCCTCGAGAATCGTCTTTATCGACTCGACCGGTATCGACGATCCGCGAAGCCGCGACACGAGACGCAGACGCTCTACGTCCTCCTCAGTGAACTCATAATCCCGCCTTCCGCGCGAGATGAACTCCTCCGGCGACAGCAGCCCGGAATCTATATAAAAGCGTATGGCACGCGCGGACAATCCGGAACGCGACGCCGCGGTCTTCATGTTCATGCCGTAAACCTCCTGAGATGTAAATGTCCGCACCCGGTAACGGGCGGCGTTCAGGTTTCTGTTCTTCCTTCAGAGCGGCGCTTTTCGTGCTCGCAGAGGTCC
>ENA-ORIC01000533-ORIC01000533.1-human-gut-metagenome-genome-assembly--contig:-NODE-533-length-48063-cov-5.560851_pt1 | contig 48063 bp, 64 predicted proteins | sample MGYA00243023_ERZ508732 | MGnify/ENA primary metagenome ERZ508732 (study PRJEB26277, sample SAMN04329767) | human gut metagenome | biome: human-associated habitat | host: Homo sapiens | place: USA... | reverse complement strand
TGCTGGTTCTGCTAAGCTATCACCAATGATAAGTATTTTTATTGGTAGTCCACACCTTATTTTCTTGATAGTGTTTGGTATATTATTTAAATTGTTTTCGTGAACAATTTGTTCCAATTGTTCGTTAATATCATTTATATCTTTTTTAACGTCAGCTATACTATTCTCTGGCGAATCAAGAGTTTCTACTATATCAGCTAACCCTTGTATTTCCTCGTCTATCTTCTCAAACGCTAAGTTATTTATCTCTTTAGAATATAAATCGTTATCTTCTACGATAGGTAGATTTATGTTCTGTGTGTATCTCATTTAATCACCTCTAATAAAAAAGGAGCGAATTAACGCTCCTATATTTAATTATTCATTTATTTTGCTTTAGCTCTAGTAGAAGCTGGTAAAGAAGCTTCACCTTTTGAACCAACGATACCTCTGAAATCAGAATATCCATAAGAATATCTCATGTAACCTCTGTACTTAGCAACTAAAGTATCGAAATCTTCTTCTCTCTTGAACTCTGGTCTAACTCTCCAGAAGAAGTTTAATTCGTGTCTAGTAGAATCCATTACGAACCAAGCAGTATCGCTTTTTAAGAATTCCATAACAACGATTTTTAATTTACCTCTAATAGAGTTAACGTTGTTTAATTCGCTATCTGGTTGATTAACAGAGTTTAATAATTCAATAGCTTTGAACTCTAATGCAGGAGGAACAATTAATGTATCAGCTTTGAATACAACTTTTTTTCCTGCTTCATCTTTCATGCTTCTCATAGCTAAAATAGCTTTTTGTAAGTTTTCTTGATTTAATTCACCTTCAATTAAGTTAGAGCAAGTCTCCCCATTTTTTAATAATGGGTGGTCTTTAGCGAATAATGGTTTATTGTCATATCCAGTATTAGTGAAACCATTATCTAATAATGAAACTGCGTCCATTTCTACTTTATATCTTCCTGCTCTAGCAAGGTCTTTAGGCATTTTTTCGATAGCTCCGTATTGCTCGTCATCTACCATTTTTCTTTCTACCATGAATCCTTGTGCGAACTCTTTGTGAACATAAATTCTTTCAAGTCCAGCAGGAATAGTTACGTATGGTACAGTTGGCATTTCTGCTTCTGTTACGGCAGTACCAGTTAGATCTTTGTTTATTGCTGTACCAAATTCTGACCAAATAGGCATAGCACCTAATCCGTAATCTACTTCTCTAGCTTTTTTAGAATTTTTAACGTGGAAGATCTTTGAGTATTGTTCTGGAACTTCATCGAATGTTTCGTAGAATAATTTTCTAAGCCCTGGTTCTAATAATTTACCAAAATTGGCTTCTTGATGTACTTTGTTACCTATCATGTGTTAATTCACCTCATGTATTTATTTGTATTTTGCGTAATCTTCGTAGCTCATTCCCATTAAATCAGCAACTCTCATTTCTTGTTGAGTTAAATTATGAGATACGGTTACTGGTTTTTCTTTTGTAGTACCTACAACTGTTCTAGTTGCTTGTGCGTTCTTCTTCATGTTTTCTGTTGCTTGTGCTAATTGTTCTTTTACTTGTTGTGCTATTAGAGTTTCTATGTTTGCACCTCTCATACCGTTATACACAAACTCTAAATCTTTAACGCCCATTTGTACTGCTTTATTTAATACTTCAACTTCGTTAAAGTCTTTGTATTTGCTCTTTAATTGTGAAATTTGATTATCTAAGTTTTGAACGAATATTTGTCTTTCTAACGCTTGTATTCTATCCATAGCAGGATTAACAATATTTGAAACATTTTCTGCTTCTGGCTCGTCCATTAATTTTTGTGCTAATGCAGGATTTTTCTTTAGATAATCTACAAGCTCTAATGCTTGTTTATTTTCTTCTCTAAGTTTGTTTAATTCTTCTCTTTGTGATATGTAGTCTTGTTGACGCATATAACCAGTTTGAAGCTCTTCTAATGTTAATTCTTGACCATTAACATTAAACGTTTGCATAGTTTGTTCTGGCTCTGTTTGAGTTTCTTGCTCAATAACTTCTTCTTGCTCTGGTGTTTCTTGAACTTCTGTATCTACTTCTTCAACGTTAGTATCTACTTCTGTATCTACTTCTTGTTCTTCTGCTACCCAATCTGTAAACGCCATTTACATTACTCCTTCGCTTTATAATTGAGCCGTTTTTATTAGAGAACGGCAAAACTCTTTTGTTATTATGATTGTTGTATTAAGGGCATAACTTCTGCTAACTCTGGATATTGCTCTAATAGAGCTTGTTGTTCTTCTGGTGGTAAAGACATTACATATTCAATTAATTTAATTAATTCTTCTTCTGTAGTGCCGTTATCATCACTTTGAGCAACGTTTTCCGTAACATTAGCTTCTTTATTAATATTAGCTTCTTCATTGTTTATATTATTCGTTTCATCACTTATTTGTTCAGTTTGCTTATTCATTAATGTTTGTATTAGTTGTAATTCTCTATCTTTTGCTTTTTCTTCTTTTGCAGATATATCTTTATTCTTTTCAATATCGTACTTCATTTGTTCTTTTTGCATTTCAAAGTTATATTTTTGTTCTGCTTTTTGCATTTCTGCTTGTGCTGACATTTGAATGTTAGCTTGTTGCTCTTGTAACATGTTTTGTGAGCTTTGAGCTTGTTGCTCTGCTTGTTGTTGCTTAATAGCGTCAAACCTTGCTAATATTTCTTCTACGTTAGGTAACTCACTATTTTCTAATATAGTTTGTCTATCTATCATTGGTAGTCCATCTTCGGCAGGAGTTTGAGATAAGCTTATAAGTTGTTGTAATCTAGCGTTCTTATTAACAGGCATTGTACTACCACCAACTACGCTTATATCCCAATCACCATCAATTTCTTCACCAGAAAGAGAAGTGAATATAGGCACTTGACCATTGATTGGTGCTTGTACATTAAATAATTGTCCTTGTGCTTCCATATCTTGCGCTACTTGTTGGAAATCTTTTATGCTAACCATAACTCTAAGTTGTCTAGGTAATTCCCAGAATTGAATTATTCTTGATACCCAAAGAGAACCTAACTCACCTAACGCAGTTTCAAAATATCTCATTTTAAGCTTTATTCTACTTTGTGCTGATTGAGTTAATTGTTGAATAGCAACACCAGAAGTAATTGAACTAGGTCTTTCACCTCTAGTAATATCAAATACACCAGATATTATTTCTATATCTCTCTTTAACATTTCTACTGTGTTTTGTACATAAGCAGGAATACTAGGCGGTTGTTCTCTTCTAACTTCTGTTCCTGGGTTTTTAGTAACGATAAGTCCAGGACGATTAGTAAGTTTTCCTTTTTCTATTCCTGCGTTCTTATCTTTTACCCATTGACAATTAGCAGTAAGTCTAGCATTATCTATTATTTGATTAGTAAGATTATCAGCGTGTTTTTGAGGTTTTATTAATTGTTCGATTTCACCCATTCCCCAGAATTGGTCTGGTAAATCGTAATTCTTAAATACGATAAATGGGAATTTTCCATCATCATAAGGATTATCGCTATCATCAAGAAGAGTTTCCCCTGCGATTATTATTCTTCTTCCGTTAGGGTATTTAGGAGTTTTTTCCTCGATAATATCTCCGTTCTCTTCTAACTTTCTTGTTATCATTTCATAATCTCTCATATAACATTCGATAACTAATACGCTTTGATTAGAGAAATTAGAGCTATCTTGTCCTAATATTAAATCTTCTTTATCTGGACGTTTAGTTTGAAGCTTTAACTCTTCTGCTTTCTCTGGGAATTGTTTTATTACTTTACCAACGTTTTGATAAGTTGCGTATATAACGTAATCTGCTTCATCTATAGTTAACGCACTAGGGTCTGGGAAGAAATTAAATGCACTAATAAGTTTAGGTTCTATATTACCTATTTTTCCGTCATTTCCGTTCCAGAATAATCCTATAATACCAGTACCTATTTGTAATGAAGGAAGAACGGCTTTAGGAACAAGAGTGTCCATTTTTGTTCTTTGCCATTCATAATCTAATGCTTGTTGTACTCTATATGATTTATTAAAATCTTTTTCAAGTCTAGGCATAACTTGGAATTTAGGATTTTCACTAACCATGATTGGGCGTATGGTTTCGCAAGTAGAGAATATGTAATTACTTACGTTATCTGACTTATAATCTGGTTTCGCAGTTTTATCCATTTCACCTTTATAAGCGTCTAAGCATTTTTTCCATAATTCTACGTATGGAGCTTTAGCTTGTTCAGAACGCTTAAACATATCAAGTACCATATTTACTGTCTTTTCTTCTTTGCTTATTGGTTCATATGGTGATTTCTTTTTCTTTTTGTTATCCATATTTTCCTCCTATATTGAGTAGTCAAGGAAAAGACTTTCCTCGTATTCTTCGTAATCTTCATCTTCATAATCTAAATCTGGTCTATCTATATTTCTTCTTCTTGAACGTGTATATTGTTCATCACTATTTTCAACGTCATAGTAATCTCCACGTCCTTCTAATATGATTTGTAACCATATAGCAAGTGCCATTACGGTATCATCATGGCAACCATCTTGTGCATTAGTTTGTCCTTTATCATCTATAACGTATGTTAATAATTCTCTTAAAATAAGCTTAGATTTAATACCTATATAACCTTCTCTAATAAACTCTGCTAACTTATCTATCATTAAAGGTTTAGTTTTAGCATTTGTTGACCACCCGATTTTCTGCGTTAATTTGTCAGTTATCTGATCATATGTTTTGCTAAAATAAATATTATAGTAATCTTTACGTTGTATAGATTTAAGAGTTGTTAATCCGTGGTTATTGTTTTCTACGCCTATATAAGCGTCATTATAATATTTAGCAAGTTTAACAAGCTCTTCTCCGAAAAGGTCTGGATCAATATGACCATGCCACATAGCGTCAACTTTCATATCATCAGCATTACCAACAATACCAACACTATAGTCGCCATCTACTAATCCTTCTGCAACATCACCACCTATACAATAGAATTTATCCCTATTAGGTTTATTCCATATAGTAAGATAGCCATTTTTATTTTCTTCAAAATAAACTTGTCCTGCTCCGTTATAATGCAAGTTACCAGTTATACCATCTTCTGTGTGCTTTAAGTATTTCTTTAGTTTAGAAACGTTAAATCTAGGTCTACCCGAAGCAATAAAGGCTTCTTCTGGTGTACTAGGATATTCTTGTTGGAATTGTTCTATATCAGCATTACAGTTATTAGCGATACACCATCTACGCCACTTTAACTGTTCGTAAGACAAATCAATATCCCAATCCTTTTTAACCATGTTCATTAACTCTTTTTCTTCTGTGTATATTGTTTCGCCCCTATCTGTCTTATACGTATACTCTACTTCTGATATAAAGGCACTTCTTTCTTCTTCGTTCTCAAACTCTATTTTATATTCTGGGTCTATGAACCACGGCAAGAATATAGGAGTAAAAGCATTTTCGCCTTTCATAGCTTTTTCCCACATATCATAGAAATAGCCACCAATACCATTAGCCGTACTTTCTAATATAACGGCAGTATTTCCCTTGTTAGGAATAGTCTGCATAAGCCCTGTCATTAGTGTTTTAGCGTCCTCCCAGAACGCAACCTCTGACGCATGAAGATAGTGAATAGTTTGTGAACGTCCAGTTTTACTATTCTTAGCAGTTTTAATAGTAACCTTACTGTTTAGTCCTGGGTTACGCTTTACTTCTTCCTCATTCATGCTAGGATTAGAGAATTGAAGCATATCAGAGTTCATGATCTTCTTCATAGGTTTAACTACGTCTGGCATATTTTCATAGAACGTCTTGTACATATTGTATAAGTTTTGTGAAGCTTCATCTAAGTGGGCGATAATAGAAGAGGATTTATATGTCTGCGTTACTGTTTTCTTGAATATGTACCCTTCTGTGTATGTTGATATGCCCATTTGACGTGCTTTTAAAATAATAAGTCTTACTGGTTTATTTTTTGCTTCTAACTCTTTTATAACGTTATCAACAATTATTTGTCCTGCATTTAGTTTAAAAGGCACAAGTTGTCCTTCTTTGTTTATTATTTTTAGGCAATTTTCTATGTATAGCCTATTATCTGTCATTAATCTTTTTAGTGCATTATTACTCACCTTGTTCTGTCCTTTCTAACAGTATTTCGTATTTGTCGGATAAATCCTTTGCAATCTTCATATAGCCTGGTAGGATAATAGCCATAGCATGACCAAACGTTTCATAATCGTTACTTTCTCCTACATGAGCTAAATACGTATCATATATTGTTCTGTTGTAATCTTCTATTACATTCATACGTTTATTCTCCTTTAACGCATACATTACTTGATTTAAAATAAGTATCTACATACGTTTCGTTCTTATCTCCATTATGAGTTACTTCCCAATAAACACCATTAATAACATCAGTTGATATTAATGCTTTCCAATTTTGAAGTGTTTTACAGAACCATACTATGTACATTTCTTCTGCTAATACTTCGTTTGTTGTTTGCTCAACACACTTTTTTGCTTCTTCTAAAAATATATTATTGTTCATATGCTTACTCACTTTCCACCGTATAATCGGCATTTATTATTTCGTTTAATTGTTCTTCAAAACTCTTATGAGTTATAGTTACTTCTTTCTTCATGGTTGCTAAATGACCCGTTCTATCTAATACGTCTTTAGACGCTTGGTATCTTACTTTATCATCATCACTATCCATAAGCTCATTAATAGTCTTTAACGCCTTTTCTCTCATAGCTTTTATGTTTTGATCTACAAGTTGCGTTTCTACTTTTTGATAATGGTCTATAGCTTCTAACACTTTTTCATCACGTAAGTATTTATTAACTGTAGTAGTTGTTGTATTAAGTATCATTGCTATTTCTTTCTTAGTGTATAAACCACTACACCAAAGTTGCATTATCTTTTGTGCTAAAGGACGTTTTAATGGCGAATCATTAATATCCAATACCATTAAGCTTTCATTAGAATCTACTGTAGTATTCATTAACAACACCTTCTTCCATGTCAGCTTCCATTTCTTCTGTTATTATCTCAACTTTATTTGTTCCGTTAGTTATGTTCTCTTTTATGTCATGTATAACTTTAAGTGATTTATCTTTAATTACTGTTACTGTAAATAGTTCTGTCGCTAATATAACAAGCCATACTGTTATTAGCAAAATTAACATTTCTACTGTACTCAAATTTATCACCACCTTAATTTTAATCTACTGTTATAGTATTCCTTTTATGGTTGTTATGTACAAATACGCCCCCTTACGATACCCCTACACCCATTTTTGTTTACCCTACACTTCTCTTTTGAGAAGAGAGAAAAAAAATAATTTATATATAATAATCTCCAATGCCAGAGCTAAGTAACATCATTTTCGTTCCCTGGGGACGTTCTACCCTCCCCCTACGCTTGTGCGAAGAGGTCGTGTCATCGCAACGTTTTGTGCTTCGCTTAACGTTACTCATGTTATCTACGCTTCGCTGCGATAATTAGCTTCGCTAAGTGGTTGCTTCGCAAGGTCTAACATACTTACGTATGTTGTGTGGTAAGTGTTATCATCGCTAGTACAAGTTACGCACTTGCTAAGCATTTGGAGGTATAACATGAATACTAATTTAACAGAAATCAAAACATATTTCAGATATGAGGTAAAATACATGTCATTAGAAGAGCTTGACATCGTATACAATACACATATCAAGAAAAAGGCTGAACTTGAAACAAAGCTAAACGAAATGTACTTAGATTCAAAAGAACTAAGAGAATTATCTATTTGTAATCAAACAATTGAAAGAGTTTTACCTTACTTAAACGCTAAGTTTGCTGAATTTCTTTCTAGTGATTCTCAAGACGCTGATTCAACTATTGATGAATCTCAAGACGCTGATTCTACTACTGATATGTGTGATGACACTACTACTACTGATGTGTGTGATGACGCTACTACTTCTTATGAAGAGGATTCTTGTTCTGCTCACTCAACTAACTTAACTGAAACGCCAACAAACGCTACAGAACGTACTCATTCCATTTCTCAAGCGACTAATTACGTTCTAAGTGTTTGTAAGCGTTCAGCTAAGTGGATTTTCGATCGCTTCTTCACTACTCACTAAAGTGAGCTACGTGATTACTTTCATAAAGTAATACAAACAATAACTAACACAAAGTTTTTCACTAGTTGCTTAGTATACACTTAGTCGCTAATTTGATACATTCAGTTAACACTATCAGACGAAACAAACTCGCTCGATAGCGTTGCTTATATATATCTTAGATTTGTTTCATCATAAATGATTACACAAATCTGAAAAGCTTTCAGCTTTATCAAATCAATAGAATCTAATAAATAATATTAAGGGCGATAAGCAACGCACAGTAAAAACAAATAAAAAAAAAACAAAAAAACGCTTAGTCAATGCTCAAAGTCAAGCACGATCTAAGCGTTTATCTAAACATTAAAATGAAACGTGCTTGACTTCAATCATCAACAAGCTAAGTTAAATAAAATTAAAAATAAAAAATATATATATATAATTCAAGGAGGGTTCAAATATGAACAGTACATTATTAAACAACAAAACAGTAGAGGAATTAAGAAAAGTTGCAAAATCACTAGGATTAAAAGGAGTTTCAAGATTAAGAAAAGAACCATTAGTACAAGCTATATCAGTTGCTATCAATAACAAAGCTCAACAAGATACTCAAATCGTTGACAATATTGCAAACGTACACAGATTAGCTGATGAAATCGCTAACTTAGAAGCACCTACAACATGGACTAGAACAACTGGTCAACATGATGTGTCATTAGTTAATAGAGCATTAAATAAGCTTAAAGCAACTACACCAATGGTATTTGGTAAGGACGCTAGAATAAGCAATGAGGACAAACTTCCAGTTGTATCACCTAAAGGACAAAAAGCAATGATGACAGTTGGTAAGTTATTAGAACTTGCTTCTCAAATTAAAGAAGAAATTAAAAATGAAGATGATAACAGAGAATTAAGTGAGGAGGATATTGAAATGTTAGCAACTATAAATAATGCTAAGAGAGAACAAAAAGAAAGGAATGAAGCTAGAAAAGAATATTTTAAACAAAAGAGAAAACAAGACAAATTAAATGCACAAGAGGAAGCAGAAGAACAAATACAAGCTTTAAGAGTGTTTGGTGATGACTTCTTCGAGAAATTCGTTAACTTACAATCAATTGCTAGTTATATGCAACAAAGAAGATATAAACTTAGAACTGTAGGTGATGAAAATAACAAGGAATATGAATTACAAAAATGGCATATAAAACTTAAAAATTCAATTGTGTTCACTAATTCAAGTGAATATAAAATAGTAAATAATAAACCAATCATATTAGTTGAATTAAAGAAATTCGCTAACTTAAAGAGATTATCTAAACAAAAATCTAAGTACGTAACTATGATTACTAGAACTAGATACTCTAATAAAGAGTTATACGATATGGACGTTAAGACGCTTTCAAACATGATAATTAATAGCTTCGATACTCAAAACTTAGCTTCTACAGAGAACTTCGAGAAAAATACTGAATATGCTAAGTTAATTGAAAACGTTTTAATTAAAACTGGAACATTCGATTATAAAGAAAAGGACAGTTTTGTTAACTCTCCAAGCGATATAGCTGATGTTTTACTTGCTGAACAAAAAGAAATATCATTCAGAGACAAAGTAGCTTATCACAACAGAGAGAGTGCTAAGAAAAATAATAACCTTAGACCAGCAACTCCGAAACAATTATCAATGATTGATAACATGAGATTTGCATACTACAAGAAACATAAAGTATTCCCAATGTTACCAGTACAAAGCTATTCACAAATTACATCAAGTGTATTAGCAAGTGCAATCATTGAAAAATACGAGGAATATTGCCAAGACAGAACTACAGTAACTTACAAAATGGCTAAGAAATTATTCGATAGAATGGTTAAATGGAATGTTGCTAACTCTTCACAAGAAGTAGCGTTCATAAGAGCATTAAGAATGAACTATTCATACGAAGAAGTATATACAGTTCTTGAAATTACTTTTACTGATATGTGGTTAATTAAGAAATATGCAGAAACAAAAGGCTTAAAAATAGTGGAAGCTTCATTAAAAGTTTCAAAAATGAAAAAATCTACAAGATATAGTGCAACTCAATACTACAAAACTTTAGAGCTTAACCAAAGAATGCCACTATACAATGTAGAAGATGATAAATAAGAGTGTACGTAATCCCAAATGTACACTCTTTTAATTTTATACACATATCAAACAAAAGATATGCAAAATAAACGTAATAAAAATATAACACAAAAGAAGAAAAAAAAAAAGAAAAATGTATATAACATATAGCAACGCAAGGATCACTTCGTTTTCCTCCTTGCGTGGCCATACGTTATATACGAATCAGATAATGTAAGGCATAAGATAAATAAAACAATATGCCAGACACAGTAAATCAACAGATAAAATAAAGGAGATAAAATTTATGAAAAAATTAGGTTTATTTTTAGTAGTAGCACTTGTTATATGCTATTTCATGTTTACTTGCATTAGAGATAAAGCATTATTAGAGAGCCATGAACACCATAAAAACAAATCATATATAGAATCATTTGATTATTGGATAAAGGAGAGTAAATAAGATGAAGAAATATGTTCAAGGTAATATAGTAGTATACGCAGAATCTTTTGAGGAAGCGTTGGAATTGATAGAAGAAATCAAAAGAATGGAGCGTGATTATTAATGAAATATTTATATCAAGCAAAATATAAAAGTGGTAAAAGAATGATAATAACAAACGTAAAAGATATAGAATACGCATATAGACGTATGGTAGATTCATTTGGTAATGTAGACTTTATAGAATTAAAATATGTAGGAGAGTGTTAAAATGACAACAGAAACAATTATTAAAATAACAGAATTTATTAATGAACATAACGTGCCAGGAGAAGATGTACAAGAATTAGCAGATTTATTAGATATAAGGGTATGTGATTGTTGTGGAAACATAATGTACGAAGGGCATTACATTGATGAAATATATGAATATTATTGTGATGACGAATGTTTAGATAAATCAATAACAAAAGAAGAACAAGAGGAATTATATGAGAATAACTTGCTTTTTTGGACAAGTTGGATATAAAGGAGGTGATATATAATGAAAGTAATATTAACAGTAATAACGTTAACAAGGCGTATGATAAGATACGAATTTGATAACGTAGAGGACGCTAGAGAATTTAGAGATGAAATAAATGATACAATATTAGAAAGTTATATAGTAAGAGAGGTAAATTAATATGAAAAAATACGAAGTATTAGTAGAGGAAACATTATCAAGAATGATAGAGGTACAAGCAGAAGATGAATCAGAAGCATTAGAAATAGTAAAAGAAATGTATAAAAATTGTGAGATAGTGCTAGATTACGAAGATTTTTTTAATGTAGAAATAGGATATGAAATAAATGAAATAGAAAAATAAAAAAACACTTATCAAAATTAACGTCAAGTGCTTACGCTTTTCACTTGACATTATTTTCGATAAGTGTATAAAATGTAGATGTTAAGTAAAAATGATAATAAGGAGTTGAAAAATATTGAAAAAATTAAAATGTTTAGACGCAAGATGTTGTGGTTTTTTAACACAAGGAAAAATATATGATTGTCTAGGCGAATCAAAATATTATTACAAAATATTAAATAACGCAGGAGATAGATGTGATTATGATAAATACAGATTTGAAGTAATTGAAGAAGAATCAAGTGATTTAGAAGAATTATTAGATATAGATACTGACGCACTTTTAGAATCAGCGCTATCAATAGAACCAATAATAAATAATAATGAAAAGGTGGAGAGAAAAATGACATTAAAAGAAAAAATATTAGAAAAGATCAATTACAAAGCAATAGCAGAAGAGGTATTTAATATACTAGAGGACGAAATAGTAGAAGAAGTTGCTTGTGATTTTGACGAAACAAACTTAGCTTATGACTTAGTAGATGGATATAGAAGTGAATTTATAGAAACTGCAAAAGAAGTTATTGTTGGATATATAGGTCAAGAAGTAGACGTAGATGAAGTAACAGATATGCTGAAAGAAGTTGCAATAGATAAAGCAGATGAAATATAAGGAGGTAATAAATTTGAATAAAACTAAAGCAGAAAAACTTATAGAGCGTATGTATTTTTTAGAACATGGTAAGTTATTACCATGTCATGACATACTTTATATATATTATATTGAAAAAGAAATGACAATATCAGAAATAGCAAATTATTTTATACAAAGCTATGGAACGATACAAAATTTATTAAAGAAATACAATATTGAAAAAGAGTTAATTTTTGTTTAGGAAGGTGAAAGATAATGTTAAGTGATTTTGCAAAAAAGAAAATAGAAAGAATGGAAAAGGAATATGAAAAGTTAGAAGAAAAAGCATTAAAATGCAAATCAGAGAAAACAGAAGCTAAATATTTAGCTCAAATGGAGAGTATACAAAATGCAATAGCAAGAATATGCCATGAAGAAAGAAAAAGAGGTGAAAGATAATGGAAAGAGTAACAATTACAATTAATACAACCAATGACGCATTTGGTGATATTCCAGAATTAGCGAATTATGAATTAGCAAGAATAATAAATAAATTAGCAATAGATATAGCAGACGGTAGAGAACCAGAAAAGTTATTAGATATTAACGGAAATAAAGTTGGAAAGGTAGTGTATGAATAATGATAATAAGTTTAGAAGAAATAAATGCAAAAGATAATAATTGGATATTAAAAGTAAAGGACTTTATGAAAGTGACAAGTGCCGAAAAGTTAGCGTGTGATACAGTATTTCATTTACTTAATAATGAGTTTTTCAAACAAGTAGAAGGAACTAATACGTCATTTGAACAAGATGTTAGTTGTTCATTCTGGTGCAATAATCACTTATATGTACAAGACGGAACAATGAGAATAATAATAGATGGCGAATATTATGTGTTTAGTTGCATTTACTTAACAGAATCAAATCATATAGTAGTAGAAGCGTTAGAATTTAACGATATATGGGAAGATGATGAAGTTATAGAGCAACAAGACGAAGATAATGAGTATACTGTTCATTACTTTAAAGTAGGATATTAAAATAAAAGAACGTTAGGAATGTATCTAACATATTCTAACGTCCAAGGAACAAATCAATAAGTAATAAGATTGTTTTAAATTAGATAATAAAGGAAATAACCTTGATTTGCAAAAATCAAGACGAGCGATAGCGAGTTTACTATACGTTACTATACGTTAATTAGCGTTAAGTATAAAGCCTAAAGGCTTTGTGTTTCTAGCGAAACACGTTTACTTACTTTATGTTTAATTAGCGTTTAGTGAACCCCCTCTCTATCTCTCCCCCTTATGATACTACTTGTCAAGTGGTTTTGTCCAGTAAAAATTATGTTTTGTCGAACGATTTATGAGTTTATCAAAATGTAATTATATAAATTAACAATTTTATAATAAGGAAGTGATGAAATGGAAAAATTAACAAAAGAAAAATTCATAATATTTGATGATGTATTTGATAGATTACGATTAGAATACGAACATTACGAATATTGCATATTAGATAACGTTCGTATTTATCAATATTACGGAGAATATAGATTAGTAGGCGAAGATGTGTTCGAGAAAAAACGAAACGTTATGCCAGTTGTAGCAAAAATTTATTACTGTAATGAAATACAGAGCGTAAAAGCTAAAATGAGTTTAGAAGCATTTTATGGTATAACACGTTATGAGCTTCATAGAAAGGAAGTGATGTTAATTAGATATAAAACATTAGAAGAATTACAGAAAGGCGTATATGAAACGCTAGGTAAAGTAAATGGTATTTTATACTTACCTAACAAAGAAGAAAGTGAGCTTATCACTAAAAATAAGCATAGAAGAATAAAAGCAAATGGATTAAGGAGAATATTTAAAAATGAATAAGGAGCAAGAATTAATAAATAAAATAAATGATTTAATAGAAGCAAAAAGATTTAAACAAGGAGCAATGCCAAAAGATATAACAAAAGTATCGTTAATTCTATCAGACAAAGAAAAAGAAGTTTTTTCAAATAGTTATTATTTTGATAACGTAAATTATAGTTATGATTTTGATGATAATAAATTAACTATATTTTATGTAGAAGAAATATAAATAAAAAACCATAAATCATACGTTTCGTCAAATACATACGTATTTTGACAAAACGTACAATTTATGTTAAAATATTAAGTGAAGATAAGTTAAAATGATAATTAAATTAAAAAAAATGATTAAAAATTTACGAAGAGAGAGGTAATTTAAAATGAGTACATGGGATTTAGCATTAGAAAACGAAAATTCAAGAGAAGGTAAAGGTGAAACGTCTTACGTAAAATTCCAAGACGGTAACAATCAAATGAGAATTTTAGACGCAGAACCTAAAGCAGTATGGGTACATTGGTTATCACAAGCTAACAACGGTAAAGGACTTTCAGTTGTTTGTTTAGGAAAGAATTGCCCTATGTGTGAGAAATTAAAATACGACAAGGCAAATAATGTACAAACTAGAGATAGAATACAAAGACAGTTTGTTATTAATGTATATAATAGAGCAACACAAAGAGTAGAGCTTCTACAAAAAGGAAAAACAATATTTGAAACTTTAGCGACTTTCCACAAATCAATGGGAGATATAACTGGTTACGATATAAATATTGTTAAAACTGGTAGAGGATTAGATACTAAATATACTGTAATACCAGTAATGCAAAGTGAACCAGTTCCACAAGGATTAGAGCTTTATAATTTAGATGACGTTACTAAGGTATTTGATAGAGTAATAGTTGATTTATTAATGAGTGGAATGAGCATAGAGGACGCACAAAAGACTTTTAATGCAGACGCAGGTAATTATAATTCTGGTAGCAATAATAGTGAAGATTTAGTAGTAGATGGTGTTATTGCACCGTTTTAATAAATAAAAAAATAAAAAAGCAAGAGCGACATTTAGCTTTTTATGGAGTATAGGTTAACGCCTATACTCTTAATTTTATAAATAGGAGGTTATATATATATGGTATTAAAAAGCGATATTTTTTATGCAAATTTAAATAATATGTTAGGTCATGTGCAAGGAGGTATAAGACCAGTAGTTATTATATCTAACAACTTCAATAATGCTCATAGCGATAACGTAACTGTTGTGCCAATAAGTAGCAATACAAACGTTAAGCTTAAAACTCATATACTTATTGACGGTGATCTAGTTGAAGAGTGTGGGCTTGTAAAAGAAAGTAAAATACTTTGCGAAACTATACTTACTATAAGTAAAAGTCAGTTATATCAACGTATAGGACGTGTAACTGTAGGTTTAACAAAGAGAATAAATGAAAGTATAAAAGTGCAATTAGCGTGTTAGAGAGGTGAATAAAGGTGTTTGTAGAAGATATGAGAGAAAAAGAAACTATTGATAATCCGATATGTGAACATTGCGGTGAAGAGTGTTGTGTAGGTTATGATGATGTAGTTTACATAAGTCAAACAGAAGAATTTTATTGTAGCACAGAATGTTTTTTTGAATTACAAGGAGTTGAATTAATATGAGTAAAGAAGTTAATAAACAAGCGATAGAATTATGTAAGTATTTTTACAGAGCAATAAACAAGAAAGTTACTCCTGCACTTATGAAAATAGGTATAGGTCAATTTAAAAACTTGCTTAATGTTTATACTTATGAAGAGTTAGAAAGCGTAATTAAGTGGATTGAGGAAGGGAACATTACTAACGTTTATTCCCCTGGTTATCTTAGTTTTGCAACTAACAAAATATTAGATGATATTAAGTTAAAAGAAGTGAAAGAACAAAAAGCAAAACCAATAGCAAATAGCGTTCTTGATTTAAAATTTGAAAATAATAAAAAGGAGAAACAAAGTAATTTTTTAGATAAATTTATTTAATATATATGTGATATAAGAGGTGTAGAAAATGAAAGGTTGTAAATTTTTAAGAATAAAAGAAAAATACATGTTTTGCCCTATGTTACTAAATTTTAATAAAATAGTAATAAGAGGTGAAGAAAATGATACAAGAGATTTTATTTTAAAAGATAATGACGGATATACGTCATGTATAATATCAGTAAAAAGTGGCTATAGATTAGCGTTTAACGAAGAGCTTAGTTCTGAATCAACAAAGATATTTGAAATAATAAGCGAAAAAGAATATGTGTACAGAGAGTATTTAAAGAATAAGTACGCAGTTTAAAAATTACAAATAAAAGGTGATAATAATGCAGTTAAAATTAAGTTGTTACTGTTGTGGAAACGAAGATTTTGAACACACAGAGATAGAAGGTTTATTAGAAATTGAAGGCAGAAGTTATCTACTTCAAGAAGAAATAAAAAATAACGAAGTTATTTGTAAAAAATGTGGATTACAAGATTACATTCAAAATTTACCTATAAAATTTAGCTAGTAAGCAATTCATTAATATTATTCTTTAAGTGGAGGTGATTGTTATGACAAGATTAGAAAGAGCTTATCAAGAATACCCAACAGGATTGGTTTACGAAGGTTGTTATCTTCAAAATTTAGATTGTTGTCCTTATACTGTAGATATGGGAGAAGATGATTTAGATAAATATAGTCTAGTTGTAAAAAACAATAAAATACTAGGGTGTAAAGGAATAACTTGCGAACAATGTTGGAATAAGGAATTTAACGAATAATTCATTAATAAGGTGCGTTAATTCGCACCTATAACATAAGGAGATAGAGAAGATGAACAGAGCAGAAAGAAGAAGATTAAAAAGACAAGAAGAGAACATGAGAGCAGAGCAAATAGTTAATAAAGCTATAGATAATTTGCTTAATAAATTTTATATAACTATGAGAGAAAATAAAATAAGTAAAGATAGAGCAAATAGAATTTTAAGCGAAACAGCTAAAAGATTATAGAAAGTGGGTGTATATATATGAGCAGAATAGAAGAAATGATTGCTTTTTCTGGTTCGGAAAGAGCGATCTTAACTATCATAATGAAAAATACCGACAATATATTACGTTGTGAAGAGTTAGGATTGAAAAAAGAACACTTTAGTGTCAAAGCAAATCGTTATATTTATAGTGCTATAGCCTATTTAATGTCGCAAGGATATGATAAAATAGATGGTGTAGCGATAATTAATACACTTGATACAAAAGGTAAAGAAGAATTAAATAACTTAGGTGGGTTAGAATATATTGATTTGTTGTTAATGACTGAAATATATGATAACATAGGAATTTACGTTGAGAAAGTTGTTAACGCATATAAAAGACGTAATATATATATGCTATGCGATGAAACAAAAGAAAAAATGCTTGATGATGATGTTAATTTACCAATCGTTTTAGATAATATGCAAGACAACTTATTAAGTTTAAGTCTATGTAATAGCGAAAGTAAGGTGTATAAAATGGGAAGTAGTTTAGCAGACAGATTAAACGAAAGAGCTAGTAATCCAACAGATGTAAAAGGGTATAGAATAGGTTGGAATTGCTTCGATAAATATACGCAAGGTTATCAAGGTGGAGAACTTACAGTTTATTGTGCGCCTAGTAAAACTGGTAAATCAGCAATACTTATGAACCACGCAATGAGTTTATCAGTATTTAGCGATATTCCAGTATTATATATTAGTACAGAAATGTCAGATGAAGAAATGGAAGATAGATTACTTTCTTGTATTTCTGGTGTTCCTTACACAGAAATATGTAATGGAATGTTTGCTAAAAACACAGAAAATGGATTAGCAACAGATAAGGCAGAACGTATAAGAGAAGCATTAGCAAAGATACAAAAAGCTCCTTTTACACACATATATATGCCAGACTTCACAACAGAAAAAGTTACGGCTCTTGCAAAGCAAAAGAATTTACAAGGACAATGTGATGTGCTTATATTTGACTACATTAAATTACCTGCAAGTGATGTAAGCAATTTAGCGTCAGCACAAGAATATCAACGTTTAGGTTATATGACAACTTGCTTAAAAGATTTAGCAGGGATATTAAATATTCCAGTTATAAGTGCATGTCAAAGTAACGCAGACGAATCAGTATTAAATAATGGAAAACCTGGACAAAGTTTCATAGGTGGTTCAAAGCGTATTCTTCATATGGCAAGTAAACTATTTTATCTTGTTAATAAATCAGATGAAGAAATTGCTAGAAATGGCTTAGAAAGAGGAAATCAAACTCTTTGGTTAGCGTTTCAACGTTCTGGAAGTAGTGATCTACCACCGATAAATATATATAATAATAAGCACATATTGAGAATGGAGGAAGTGTAAATGAACGCAGTTGAAATAATACAAGATAGTATTAACATGGATAGTATATGTTCTGTTTTAGAATATTACGGAGTAAATAAGATATATAGAATGGGAAGTAGTGTAAGATGTTGTTGCCCACTTCATGGTGGGAACAATCCAACATCTTTTGTTTGGAAAGAAAATGGTCTTTGGTATTGCCACACAAGATGTAATACTGGAAGTGATGTTTTTGGATTTGTTGCTATAAAAGAAAATCTTGATTTAAATACACAATTTAAAGCAGTAGTTAATAAGGTTGCAGAAATACTTAATATAAATGTAGAGAACGCAACTTATGATATAACAAGCAGACGTAACAATAAAGAACTTGAAGATTGGAAGAAGTTTGTTAAGTCAAAGAAAGAAAAGAATATTAATGAAGAGTATAACCTAGCTCAATTAGGAGATTTAAAGCAAATATCACGTTATAGAGGAATAACACAAGAAACATTAGAATTATTTGAAGTAAGCTATTCAAAAGAATATGATAGAATAGTGTTCCCGATACGTGATGATGTTGGTAAGTGTATAGGAGTAACAATGCGTAGAAGAGATAACACTAAGCCGATAAAGTGGTTACATCAACCAACTGGACTTAAAGTTGGAGAGCATTTGTTTGGATTACATTTAGTAAATGATGACGTTCCTTTCCTTGTTGAAGGAGCTATAGATGTGTTAAAGCTACGTGATTTAGGAATAAGTGCATTAGGTTGCTTTGGAGCGAAGTTAACAGATGAACAAGTAAAGATACTTATAAAAAACTTCACAAGTGTTAACTTGATGTATGACGGTGATAAAGCAGGAATGGACGCAACATATAGCGCAATGATGAAGCTTAAAGATAAAATGGATATTAACATTTATATATTACCGTTTGGTACAGATCCAGGCGAAATAATGCCTACAACGTGGGAAAACATTAAGATATATAAACCTTATCAATTTGAAGAAGTTTATAACAATATGGAGAAGTGCATTTAGCACTTCTTTTTTTTTTATAATATATAATAATTTTCAATTTTTTTGGATAATTATTGTAATCTAGTGTCGATTATGGTAATATATAGGAGAGAGGTGATTATTTTTGGGGAAAGCAAGCATAGTTGACAAGCTTGTTATTGAATATAACAAGACGAAGAACAAAAGGGTACTTGACGAGATAGTTGAAAAGACAGAAAGATTAAGCTATAAACTAGCACATGATTATAAAATGCCTGTCAATGATATGAATTACATTTATGGAGTTTCGCTAATGAAAGCTCTTGAAAAATGGGATAGTAAAAAAGGAACGCTATTTACATCTTATCTTATGACAGTAATGCAAAATGAACTAAAGATGGAATGGAGAAAAAAGCAAGAGCGTTTTGAACGCAATATCCAAACGTATGGAATATTTTTTTACGTAGAAGATTTTTGTTATGATGAAGATAGTCTCATTTACGATATACTCTTAAATGAAACTATAGAGAAAACAATAGATAATGAAAACATGAAAAACGCAATAAGAATGTTCGTTGATGACGCTAAAGTAAAAGACATTACTAAAAACTGCAACGTTGGTAGAACGAACTTTTACAATAAGTTGAATGATTTTAAAAACATTATAAGAGAAGAGGTAGAAGCGAATGAGATTTGTATTTAATGGAAATGTTAATGAACCTGCAAAAAACGATTTAGATGTGTTCCAAGAAGAAGCTTTAAGAAGCATGAGAACTGATTTACCATACGAAGCAATATGTTCAAACATGTGCATGGGACTAGCTGGAGAAACTGGCGAAACAGTTGATATATTTAAAAAGCACATATATCAAGGAAAAGTGTTAGATATTAACGATGTAATTGAAGAGATCGGAGATATTCTTTGGTACATAGCAAACCTTTGCAATGTTAACAAAATAACAATGAAAGAATGTATGGACGCTAACGTTGAAAAACTTAGAAAAAGATACCCTAATGGATTTACTATAAAAGACGCTTTAGAAAGAGCTGATAAGAACGTTAAATAAGATATTAATAATGTACAAAGGGAGAAAGAAATAATGAGTAAATTAGTTTTAGAAACGAATGTAAGATTAAGAGCAGAAGTGCTTGATATAAATAAAGACGAATATGATGCAATAGTTGATAATTACAGTTCTGAAAAAGAATTAGAACAAAGAGCTAAAGGCGATTTTGAAAGAGCATTAATTGAAGAACTAGGTTTTAAACCAAGTGATATTAATATAACAAAATTTAAGTACAGATTTGAAGAGGTGTAATTATGGAAAAACATTTAGATGAATTAGATTTATTAAGAATATTTCAAGAAGCAACGAAAGAAACTTTTGAAGAAGAAAAAGAGGATAAGGTTAATCACCCAAAACATTATACTGTAGGTGATATTGAGGTTATCGAGTACATAAAGGACAAGCTAACCAAAGATGAATATGTTGGGTACTGTATAGGAAATGTTATTAAATACGTTTCAAGATATAAACATAAAAACGGAAAAGAAGATTTAGACAAAGCACTTGTATATTTATCATGGGCAATAGAGGTGATGTAACATGAAGGAAGAATTATTTATTTTAACTCATACAAAATGTTGCAATGAATTAGTAGAAATTCCAGTAAGTGAAAGATATTTATTAGAAGAAGAATTTGAAGTTACTTGTCCACTTTGTGGTAGAGTTGAAAAGCATAAATAGAAAAACTGCGTGTTTTATCCAAATAAACTGCGTGTTTTATCCAAAACAATATTTTAAACAGTATTGAATAGGTTTGAAATGCAGTAAATAAGCCAAAGTTATAAAAAACTGCGTATATTCACGAAAGTACGCAGTTTTATTTTTACCAATTTTAGGAGGTTTTTATATGATTATAGATGATGTTATAAATGAGTTAAGAGGAAAAGGTTATAGTATAGGAGAATTTACTTCTGATGTTGTTGAGAACAAAGAGGTTTGTTGGAAAACGAAGAATAGACTTTTAGCTAGGAAAAGAAGAAGAAGATTAAAAGCAGAGTTTATGAAAAGCATAGGTATGTAAAGGAGTATAATATATGTTTACAGAATTACACGTACATTCAGAATATTCAATGAGAGATGGTGCTAATAAAGTAGAAAAACTTTTAGACAGAGCAAAAGAGCTAGGACATACTGCACTAGCAATTACAGATCACGGTAGTATGGCAGGAATTATTCCTGCTTATTTATACGCACAACAAATAGGCATAAAGCTAATAATTGGTTGCGAGTTTTATGTTGGACGTGAAGAAAGAAACCACTTAGTAATTTTAGCAAAAAATCTAACTGGTTATCAAAATATGTTAAAACTTCATGCTTTATCATATACATCAGAACATTTTTATTACAAACCTACAATAGAGGAAAGCGACCTCTTTGCACATAGCGATGGCTTAATAATACTTACTGCGTGTATAGGTGGTAAGCATGGCAAACTTATTATAAGTGGTGAGCGTGAAAAATGTAAAGAATCATTATTAAAATACAAATCAGTATTTAAAGATGATTTTTATATTGAATTACAAGATAACGAAATTCAAATACAAGCAAGTGTAAACAGAGAGCTTATTGCTTTGTCAAAAGAATTAAACATAAAGCTTGTTGCTACTAATGACGCTCACTTCTTAACTAAAGAAGATAGTTATGCTCACGAAGTTTTACTTGCGATACAACAACAAAAGAAAATGACGGATCAATCACGTTGGAAGTTTGAAGGTTCATCATATTATATACATTCTTATAATGAAATGATTTCAACTGGACTTCCAATAGAAGCAATACACAATACAAAAGAAATTGAAAATAAATGTAACGTAGAAATTGATTTATCTTCAATTCATGCTCCATCATTCAAAGGCTTAAATAAAGCCGAAGAAATAAGTTTGTTAAAATCAAAAATGAATGAATGGTACGCAAAAACGTACGGTAATATTTACAATAAAGAAGTTATAGAACGAATCAACAGAGAGCTTGATGTAATAATAAGCAAAGATTTTACTGGTTACTTCCTATTAGTTGCTGATTACATCAACTCATTTGAATCAATAAAGATTAATCAATATGGCATAGAACAAAATCTTATGTGTGGACCAGGAAGAGGTTCTGGCGTAGGTTCAATGGTTGCTTACGCACTAGGTATAACAAAAGTAAATCCAATGGAATACGATTTGTTATTTGAACGTTTCATTAACGTAGACCGTCTATCTTATCCCGACATAGATACGGATTTTGACTATGAACATAGAGAAAAAGCTATACAATACATGATTAATACTTATGGTAATGAACATGTAGCTCAAATAAGTGCTTTTGGTACTCTTCAACCTAAAGCTACTTTTCGTTATATATTAAGCTCATTTGATTACCCTACTAATATCATATCCAAAATATCAAAACTTATTCCAGATAATTGCGAAAATATTGATGAAGCATTAAGTGATCCTGCGTTAATGTTTGCAACTAAAGGAATGGATAAAGAAATAAATGTAATGAGAGCGTTAGAAGGTATTGTAACAACACAAAGTACCCACGCAGCGGGGTTAGTTGTAACAGACGAACCTATTTATAATTACGCTCCATGTCATACAACTAGCGAAGATAGAGGTAGATATGTATTAAGTATGGATAAGAAGAAAGTTGAAAAGCATGGCTTGATCAAACATGATTTCTTAGGACTTAAAACATTAACAGTTATAAGAAAGACGTTAGCACGTATAAAGAAGTCTTATAACGTTGATATAGATATATGGAATGTAAGAAAAGATGACGCTAAAGTATATGATTTACTTAATAGTGGTCATTTGAGTGGTGTGTTCCAACTTGACGGAGCTTCTGCAAAACAAATAGTAGATAAAGTTAAACCTCGTAAGTTTGATGATATTATTGCTTGTGAAGCAGTTTGTAGACCAGGGGTTAAAGAAGCAAACGACTTTATTAATAAAATGTGTAGTGAATATGGAATAGAAGAAATAGATGAAATTTTACGCCCTACTTACGGAGCTATAGTATTCCAAGAGCAAACAATGAGATTAATGAACGTTGTTACTGGTAACAGATGGACGTTAGGTAAAGCAGATTATATGAGGAAGGTGAAAGATCTTGAAGAATATAGAGCAGATTTTGTTAGCTGTGCTATGGATAATGGTTACGACAGTAATTTTGCAAATAACATCTTTGATAGATTCGATTTGGGATACTCATTTAACAAATCTCATGCCGTGGCTTATGCTTTTATTACTTATGCAACTGCTTACTTAAAAGCATATTACACTACAGAATATATGTGTGAATATATTGATATGTATAAGAGCGAATCAGACACAGTTAAAGAAGCTATAAATGAATGCAAATCATTAGGTATAAGAATTATTGCACCTAATATAAATGCTACTCACGTTGGGTTTGATGTTGTAGATGGTAATATATGTTTTGGACTTTCTGGTGTTAATGGAATAGGTGAAAAAGCAGTTACTAAGCTTATTGATTACACTAGTAAAACAAAAATAAATACATTGCAAGAGCTTATAGATAGTAAAGCACTTAATAAAACTGGAATAATAGCATGTATTAAGTGTGGAATATTTGATAAAGAAGGTGAGAGAAATGATTTAATTAACTCTTATATTTCGACAAGAAGTAAGAAAGAACGTGAATCAGAAATGATTACAGAGTATAACGATAAGATAAAGTTAAAATGGGAAAAAGACGTATGTGGTATATACTTAACTGCTCACCCATTAGATAAATATTCCTTGAAAAATTATTCAGAAGTGTCGAATAATGGATTATTTGGTGGTATAATTAATAGTGTAAAAGTTATTAAAACAAAGACAGATAAAGAAATGGCGTTTGTTACTATCGAAGATAGAGAAAGCATAATTGACGTAACAGTTTTTCCTAACGTTTATAGTCGTTGTTCATTATCTTTAAAGGAAGGTTACGTAGTATTCACCAAAGGTAAGAAAGACGGTAATAACAAATGGATAGCTGATAATATAGAAAGAATAGGGAGCGTGTAACAACGCTTCTTAACAATTTGAAATTATTACGAAGTAAAGGGGATATGAATATGGAAAGATTTTTGGGTATGATGCCAAGTACAGAAATTGAGATAGAAAAATGTTATAAGGACAAAGATGGATATAAAATAATAATTCAAGCAGGGAAGAATGGATGGACTATTATTTATGCAGATTATTCAACAGATTTTAAGGATATTATTAGTTCAGCAAATAAAAACTTTGAAGAAGCTTATAATTTAGCAGTCAATAGATTAGGAACATTAACTGAAATGAATGCGAGCGACATTAATGTCGGTACCAAAAGTGGAGGAAGAATAATGAAAATTAAAGATTTAATAAAGAAATTACAAGAGTTAGATGGTGAAAAAACTATAGGAATTTATGATTATGAAGAATATGAAGAAAATTTAGATTTATGTGTTCATAAAAATATTTTCGCCGATGCAAAATGTGATTACTTGATTGAGTAAAGTAATTCGCAATTCAAAAATATTGGGAGGTAAAGTAAATGATAATTAACTGTAAAAAAATAAGAGAGAAAGAAATATCAAAGATCAAAGAAACGTACAAAGGTGGTTGTAAAGTAGTATTCATACAGATAGGTGAGAATCCTGCGTCTAACGTATATGTACGTAACAAAATAAATTTATGTAAGGAGGTGGGAATAGAAGTAAAGCATATTCAAGGCGATGAAGAAACATCACAAGAAGCGTTAATAAACTCTATAAAAAGATTTAATCTTGATAAAGATATACACGGAATAATGGTTCAGTTACCTTTACCAGAACATATAAGCGAAGAAGCAGTAATAAACGCTATAGCACCAGAAAAGGATATAGACGGATTTACTACTATTAACAAAGGTAAGCTTATGATTGGTGATAAGGACGCTATAATTCCATGTACGCCTAAAGGAATAATGACTATATTAGAATATCAAGGTATTGATTTAAACGGTAAAATCGTTACTATAGTAGGACGTTCAAATATCGTTGGTAAACCTCTTGCTCAATTAATGATTAATGCAGGAGCAACGGTTACAGTTTGCAATAGCAAAACAGATGAAATAACTTTAAATTGTTTAATTGCTTATAGCGATATTTTTATATCAGCAATAGGTAAAGCAAATCACTTTAATAAAAATATGTTTGAATTTTACAGATTAGATAACACTATTGCTATAGATGTAGGTATTAATCGTGATGAAGAAGGTAAGTTATGTGGCGACATAGATAAAGAGCTTTACGAAGAGTTTAAGGACGTTACAAGCGTTCCTGGTGGTGTTGGTGTTATGACAGTATTAGAAGTAATTAAGAACAGTATTGAGTGTTATGAAAGGTGTAAAAAGTAATGAATAATGTGCAATTCATGGGTTTTGAAGATAAAGTAACACTAAGCATAGTTTTAATATGCTTAGTTGCTTTTATTATATCAACTATTATAAGAAAAATAAAAAGTGCTATAAATAAGGAGGATTAAAGAATGAAGAGGTTTAGTGTAAGTTGTATTGGAACATATGAAACGTGTGGTTATAAGTGCCTTAGACAATATAACAAAATAGGGGAAGAAAAAATAGAGGACGATAAGAATTTTTATGGAGAGTTTGGAGCTTTGCTTCACGATCTATTCGATAAGCATTATAAAGAAAATTTAACACAAGAGCAAATGGTTGATATGTTCTATAATGCAGTTAATGATTTAGAGTGTGAATTTCCAGATGGAAAGAAAGAACAATATATAAATGAAGCATTAGAGCAATTCGATTATTTCTATGAAAAGTACGCTAATATGAAGCCTATCTTAACAGAAGAAGAGTTTGATTTGCAAATAGACGGCATATCATTACCATTCAAAGGATTTGTAGATAGAGTAGACGGTAGCATAGAAGATAAGTCAATAGTTATCAGCGACTACAAAACTGGTCGTAGCTCGAAATTTACGAAGAGAGAGCTTTCTGATAACATACAAGCCACCGTATACAGTTTGTATTATAAACAAAAATACGGATTTTATCCAGAGCGTTTTGTATTTATTTTTACAAAAGAGAGAAAAACAAAGGAAATCGAAATAAATGAAGCGTTTATAGAGCGTGGATTAGCAAGAATAAAGAGAAATGTAAGAGCTATGGAACAAGGAATATTCTTACCAGAAGCTAAAGGTGGAAAATACTTCTGTAAGAACTTCTGTAAATATTATGATGAGTGTCCTAAATACATCAAGTCTAATGATGGTTGGGATTTATAATACGCAATTTGATTATATTACGAAGTAAATGGAGGATTTTAAAAATGATAAATGTTGAATTTAAAAGAAATGAGTGTGTAATTAAATGTGATGGTTGTGGAAGAGATATTTACGTAGACGAACCATCTTATAGATTGGAGTTCGGTGTTCAAGACAATATGGTAGAACAAACAATATCTTTATGTGAGGATTGCGGTGGACACTTACAAAACGATATGTCAGATGAATTTTGTAAGTTCGTAGATTTAGGTATGTAACTCGCAATTCAAAAATATTACGTAGTGTATCACGTAAAAAACATAGGCAGAATACACCTTGCACCATGACCTATGTTTATATTTTTAAAATTACTAAGGAGAGATAATTAACATGAATATAACATTAAGAAACTATAAAGATAATTGGCAAGATGTAAAGAACGCAACAATGAATACGATCGGTAAAGATAAGGGTGCATACCCTTCTTCCGATTGGAAAAGAAGATTATTACTTAGTGAACATAGTCCTATAAGAAAGTTACATATAGGGTGGAAATGGAGCGATTTAAAATACTGGGTATCAGTACATTTAGTACGCCATAAGTACGGTATAGAGCATTTTGTGTCTACCCAACGTACTGATAGAACTGGAATAAGTCGTGATGAAATGCCACAAAACAGTTTAGTTAATCACGAATGTGAAGCTAATGCACAAGCACTTATAAACATATCAAGAAAGAGATTATGTCATTGTGCTTCATTAGAAACAAGACAAGCATGGCAACAAGTTAAAAACGAGATAGCTTTAGTTGAACCAGAATTAGCGTCAGTTATGGTTAAAGAATGTACATATCGTGGTTTCTGTCCAGAAATGTTTAGTTGTGGGTATCACAAATCAGAAGCGTATAAGAAGGAATTAGAAGAGTACAGAAGAGGGGTAAACGAATAATGGTTGTTTTAAGTGTAGATCACGGAGCAAGAAGTGGGTATTGCGTATTTGAAGATGGTAAATATGTTGAAAGTGGGATAGTTACGTTAGATTGCGTAACTTCCCTTAGACAAGCTCAAAGAGAGTTTTATCAAATATTTTCTTTTTATAATCCAGATGTTGTAGTTGTTGAAAAAGTTAACGTTGCAGGAAGTAAATTTGGTGGAACAAATATTGTTAAATTAGCTCAACTGCAAGGCATTGTTTTGTTATTAGCTGATATGTTTAATTGCGAAGTTAAAGAAGTAAACCCAATGAGCATGAAGAAAGTTATAACTGGTAATGGTAAAGCAGAAAAAAGAGAAGTAGCTGAATGTATTGCTAAACGTTGGAGCTTAAATCCTAACCATATATGTGTTCCAGTTTACTATAAAAAGAAAGATGGAATTAAAACATATTTAGCAGATGAATCAGACGCTATTGCGTTAGGAACATATTATTTGGAAGAATGTAAAAAAGGTGCATAAATTGTAAAAATTTGTTGACAAAGTTTTCATAATTTGTTATAATTATATTGTAGTTGAGAGTTAACGACTTAGCCGACTTAACGCTTTAACTTCTTTACTAGCACATATATATGAATTATGTTTAGTGGCACAACATGATTCGGTTTTTTCACACCTCCTTTCAATAAAATTATATACTTAAAGACACGTTTACAGGTTGGCGTGTCTTTTTTGCTTTAACAAATTAAAACTTTATAACTTTAACTTGCTAAAGCGTGGGGGTATCTTTTTGCGTTCTAATGAACGCTACTAAGCATTTTTTTTGCAAATCAAGATGAAATTTAAGAAAACCTATTGACAAGTACAACTTTTTGAGTTACACTTACTAACGAACAGTTATACGTTGATAAGCGTTAGAGCGTTTAGTAACGTATAGCAACTTCGCTTCGCTCGTATTTGATTTTGACAAATCAAATGTGAATTTATTTTTTATTTACGTTTCTAAGTGTTAAGACGTAAAGCAAAGCGTAAAGCAATGCGTAAGAACGTATAAAGAGCGTTAAAGCGTAAGCAACGTTAGTTAACATAATAAACGTTAAAACGTAATGAACGTAAAGCGAAAGCGTTGCTACGTAAAGAACGTACTAAACGTACATTACGATATAACTATTACGAGGGGGTAATTATACCTATGATTAGGTTAAGTTATAAACAACAAAAATTAGTTGATTTTATAAATAATTATAGAAGATATGTAGATCTAAACCCTATAAAAGAGTTTGAGAGTAAAGAAACACTTGATATGTTCATAAGAGAGAATTACAACAAAGCAAAGGTGTGTAGAGCTAGAGGTAGAGAAATGATGGGGTATTATAATAATACTAAGAGTGGTAGATTAAATGCAGAGATACAAAGAGGGAAAGCGACAAATAGTGGTCTATGCAGTACAAAGCAAAGTGAATGGAATAAAATACTTAATGAAAGAGTTAAAATAAAAGAGTAGGCGTAACCTACTCTATTTTTATATTCTTGTTATTTCAACTTTCTTAGCATTTGATATATGATTTTTTATTTGCTCTATTATGTTACTTAGTTCTGCGTATGATCCAATGTGTTTTCCGTCAATAACAACTCTATATACAGGTTTAGTAGTAGTAGTAGTAGTTGTCGTTGATTTGTATTCAACGCCAGTTATACCTTTGAATAGAGCTTTGCAAACTTTTTCTACGTTAAATAAATCCATATCTGCTTTGCTATCACAGAAACCTAACTCAACAAGTATTGCAGGAGCTTTAGTGTTCTTGATAACGTAGAAGTTAGCAGTTTTAATACCTCTATTTTTCCAACCTACTTCTTTAACTAATTCATTTTGAACATTAGTTGCATAAGTCTTTCCTTTCTTAGATGAAGAATAGTAATACGTTTCTACTCCCATAGCGTTATTTGTTTTTTGATAAGCGTTAAGATGAAGAGAAACGAATAAATCTAAATTAACACTATTAGCTTTATTAACTCTATCGCTTAGATCACTATTACTTTTATCTACAGTACAATTATGTACTTTATGACCTTTCTCGGTTAACATTTCGGTAAGTCTTTTATGTACTTTTCTGTTCATATCAGTTTCACTAGCGTAACAACTAGCACCAGTACCTAATCCAGAAAGTGTGTGTCCTGCGTCTAATCCAATATACATTAAATCAACTCCTTTGCTTCGTTAGTAGCTTGTCTACTTACACTAGCTCCAAAATAATAACCAACAACCATGCTAAATACGCTTAGAAATTCTGTAGAACCTATTTGCTTGGTTAGTGAAAGTACACAAAACACTACTGTAAGTAATATTGCGATAATCTTTTTTACACTTATAAGTTTGTTCAAAAATATCACTCTCCTACTTTCTAGTTTTAGTTGTTTTCTTTGCTTTTTTCTTACAAGCCATTACTTATCACCTCGTTTTACTTGTTCTTTGATGTCATCTACATCTATTTTTATAATATTCACGTCTTCCCTTAGCTGACCAAAATGTTCTTTGAAGTTATCAATAATTTCAAGCAATTTTTCTTCTCTTGATATTGAACGTACTTCTCTTTTTTCAGTTTCTTTAAGAGTATAAATAACAAGGAGAATACAGACAATAGTCCATATTCCTTGCCCTTCTAAAGCTCTTATAAGTACATCAGACATTTTATCACCTCTAGTATATATTTAATGCTTTCATTAGTCTTTCTAACTCTTGCTTTTCTTTTAATTTTTCTCTTGTGTTTATGCCCATTGATTGTGCTTTTTTTTCTAAGTTTTCAAGTAGTTCTTTATACTCTCTTACTTCATAAGACGTTCTCTTATCTACATTAAATTCTTGACCACCTAATCCTAGTAACGCCATTAATCCACCTAGTTTATCATCAGATGTTACATTTTCAAATGACCTATCCATAGTTCTTACACTAGGTAAAGCGTTAGTAATTAAATGTTTAGCTTTAGCATTGATGTACTTTGTTCCGTCCTCACCTATTTCAGTTTGTCCTAATATTCCACCTAAAAAACCTTCTATTGGAGAAGCTTCTTTCATTTGACCTTCGTAATTCTCTATTTCATTACCGAATGTAAAGTTTTTATTTGTAGCGAGTTCTAAAGGTGTTTTTATTATAGGATTAAGTGAACCTAGAATATTAGTATCTTGAATCCACGGTAAGTTAGTAGATATTGTACGTTTCTTTCCACCAAAATTAGTTATTATTTTGTCATTATCGTTATCTTTTAGAAGAGCTTCTTCTTCTTTTGATACATTAACTTTACGTTGGTTATCTAATATTCTTCTAGCATTTTTAACTGGTGTAGGATTGTGCATAAGCGTATCTATTTGTAGTTCCATATTCTTCTTAGCAAATGTATAGAATGGTATTATACGCTTCATAAAATCAACTTCAAAGTCTGTCAAATCAGAATAATCGAATAAGAATTTATCTACATGAGCTTTAGCTTCAAGTGGTGAGTAACCTCTTTCTAAAAGTATTGAGAATTGCTGACGTTTAGCAAGTTTTTCAATATTATCACCTACTTTTTGTGAAGTGTTAAATATTGCTTCTATAGGATTAGTTTTAGGTTTTGTAACTCCGTTTATCAATTCATCTATTGATATGTTACCTTTACGAGCCTTGTTAAATTCTGTGCTTAATTGCGTTACATCATCTAAACCAACTTGTTTAAACAAATCATTAACCATTTTACCGGTATATTCTACGCCATCAACACTTTTAAATAGCACTTCTGCACTATCTTTACCAACTTCGTTTGCTATTTGTAACCATTTAGGATTAAGTGCTTCTGCTCCTACATCAAGATATATTTGGAATGAGTTACCGAAAGCGTTTCTTACATGGAATCCTACACTTGTTGTAGCCATCTTCTTCCATATTCCAGTAAATTTATCATATACTTTTAAGAAATTGTCTTTATCTTTTGTGAATTGTTCTGTCATAGCTTTTTGATAAGCGTCATATGTTACGCTATCTATAGCATAAACTGGAACATTCTTCGTACTCATGTTTATTTTTTCAAAATCTTCCCATGTAAGCTCTGTGTAATCAATAGCTCCATTATATTGCTCTGCTTTCTTTGACCACATAGTTTCTTTTAAATTCTTTTGAAGTGATTCGTCCTTTAGTGCATTAACAGTAATATCAGCACTTTCACCTTTAGGATATACAAGTTTTACTTTTCCTTGTTTAACTTGCTCTTTAAGTTCTCTAGCAAATGCACGTTGAGGTAAACTAGCGAATAACTCATTTTTAGCTTGTTCGTAAGTTTGCCCACCTTTTACTTTTCTATAATTTTCAACTTTATCTAACTTATCTAATGCTTCTTTTTTAACCTTTTCTAACATACCGTCTGGTAAATAATTTTCGTTAGGCATAAAGTTTTCTATTTCGTTCCTAATAGATTTATAATCTTGTTTGTTAAGTAGCCCGATAAAGTCATTGTAAATTCCTTGCTCTGTTTCTTTAACCCATTTTCTATTACCAGTTGCGTTCTCTACTATGTTATATAAACTTCCGTCTTTTCCTTTTGCCCAACCAAGCTTAACACCCATTTTATCAAGGTACATATCTTTAAGCTTAAAGTCATAAAAAGCATTACCATGTTCATACGTTCTTTGTATCATAAGTCTTGCGAGATCACGCTCAAAGAAGTTCTTTATTGCTCCTTCCTCACCAAACTCTTCTAGTGTTTTCTTGTAGATTGCTTCGTTAAGTTCAGCGATAGTGCTAGTTCCATTACCAGTTCTTGCTTTCATAAACTTTTGTTCATTGTAACGTAAGTTCTTTCTATCTCTGAAATAAGCTTCAAGGAACACATTTAAATCTGTGTTATTAGCAGTTTTCTCTAGTGCTTCATCACTCATACGTCTAGGAACATAACCTTGTGTAGTTATAGAGTTAACATCAAGCCCGAAGTCTTTTTCATCAGCTAAAAGTGTTCTCATATACTCTGTGTAGTTTACGATAAAATTTTCTGCTTCTTTAGTTCCACCTAAAGCGTCAACTATCTCTTTGTTATCTCTTATTAACTCTATTGGCGTTTTCATTGTCTTTTCGCCATCTAAGTTTCTTATGTTCTTTTTCATATTTTCAGCGTAAGTGTTGTAAAGTTTATTACCACTTTCACCAAACAAGTTATCTATTGTTGCAGTTAATCTAGCAATAGTATCTTCACCATTCTTTACTTTAGCAAGTGAAGTTTCTAAACTATCCTTTGTAAGTCTAGCTCTGCTCTCAAACTTTTTAGCACCAGTAAATCGCTCTAATGCTTTGTCAAATTCAGCGTCATTGATACCTAGTTGTTTAAATAACGTTTGTATTTCATCAACAGTTTTCTTAGACAAATCAATACCTATTCTAGCGTTCTTTCCTGCAACTATATCAGCTATTTCAAGAAGCTCTTTACGATTAGACTTGCTTATATTTTTTATTCCGTACTCTTTAAGCATTTGTCTAAGTTCTGGTACTTTCATGTCATTAATACTTCTATCTTTAACTTTTTGACTTATATCATCAGCTATTTTTTGAACATCTGCGTCTATAGGCTTTTCGTACTTAACATTTCCAGGAAGTTCTTTAGTTACTGTTGCTTCTAATTGAGCAGTAGTTTGTTCTGACATAGCTTTATTAAATGCTCTACGTTCTGTATAAGCGTCTTGTAGAGCTTTTATTTCTTGTTGTTTAGCTTCGCTCTTTTTCTTTAATCTAGGATTTTCGTTATTAACGAAGTCTATTGCTTCTTTTGAGAATTTTGTTTTTGGTTCTACAAGTTCATCTGGTTTTCTAAATGGATTATTGCCACCCAAATCGTTAAAGTCCATGTTATCAACACCATCAATAACGTTTTTGTTACCCATAAAATACTCATTTTCAAGCATATCATCAGCGATTCTTTCTGCTCTTCTCATTAATTGTTGTTGTTCTTCTTTGCTTAACTTTAAAAAGACTTTGTTGTGATACTTTTCTGCAAACTCTCTTGTTATTTGTTGCTCTGCAAGTTGTACAACTCCACCTTTATTAGTGATTTTATAACGTTTAGGTAAATTATCTATTGTTACTCTCTTAGCACCCTTGTTACCACTATTAAGATATGATAGTATTTCTTCTAAATCATGTTTTTTACCAGTAACAGTATCTAATACTTCTGTTACATGGTCGAAGCCTTTAGACATTGAGCTATCTATTCCACGACCTTTAACAATTGACCTCATTTTTCTTGCAATGTCATTTCTTAATCTTTTTTCTACAGTATCAGTAAGAATAGATGTTCTACCATAAATAGATTTCATACTACCTTCTGTTAATTGTGATATATCATCAATTCCGTAAAGCTTTGCTAAGTCTTTTAAATTAGCTTTCGATTTATCACCGTATATTGTTTGTCCATCAAATAAACTAGAGAATCTATTTTTGAAATCTTTGTAATCTAAAGGTTCTTTAGGTGAAACATAATATTTACTCTTATTAGCTAACATATTTTCAGCTTGAAGATGTATCATTTTATCAAATACTTCACTTGCTAATTCGTCATCTGCATGTCCTAGTTCTCTTAACATTTGATCTTTTGCACTAAACATTTCATCTACTCTAGTTTCTATAAGGCTTCTGGAGTTATCAGCTTCTATTTGCATAGATGTTCTTGGTAATATTTCAGTACCTTCTTTTGGATTTTTAATATTACTATGTTCTATTCCAGTAAAGTTATCTGCTTTTTCTATAGTTTTATCAACGTTCTTTTGTATCATTTCATCTATACTATCCATAACTTCTTTTGTGTTATGAGGTGTAACATATGTAGATACATTATTAGCATTATTAAAACGTTTAATATCACCTTGAATTTTTCTATACATATCATCAAAAGAAGTACGTATTTGCGACATTTTAGAACGTATCTCATTAGCTTCTTTTATGTTTCTATATCTTGTTCCGTCTGGTCTAGTCTTAGTTATTTTTTCAAGTTGCTTATTAGTTATATTATTTAGCACTTTTTCACGTTGCTTTGGAGTTAAGTCCAAGAAGTCATCAAACTTTTCTTTCTTCATTCCAGAAAGTTTTAGCCAATCTTCTATATCACTTTTACTTTTATCAGCATAAAGTTCCCAATAAGTAGTTACTTCTGGATTAGCTTCTTTAAGTTCGCTTATTACATCTTCTTTATTTTTCTTTATGTCAAGTTCGCTTATATCACGTATTTGTTCTGTTTCACTAGCAACTTCATCTATTGCTTTTGCTCCAGTAGATTCTATAAAGTCGTCTATTTGTTTTGCGTTATCAAATTCTTTTTTAATGTTATTTAAAAGTTCATAAGCCCTTTTTCTTATAGCTCTTTCACTTTCAGTAACAGTTTTTGTTGCATCATCAAGCTTTCTTGAAGTGTCATTTATAAATTTTTCAAATATAATGTACTGAGCTTCATCGTTAAGCACATCAGAAACGTTATGAGTTTTAAGCTTTTCCATAAGTGAAGATATTTCTTTAGTGTCTTTTCCTAACGCTTTCATATCTTCTATAAGAGTTTTAACTTGTGCAAAGTTTTCTTCACTCATAAATTCTTTAGCGTATTTGATTTGATTCTTAATTTCTTTTGAAGCAACTTGTTTAGCGTACTCTAATGGATTATTTTTTATTAATTGTTTTAATTCATAATTAGTATCAATCTTCTTTAAGATACTTTTAGATAAAGGTTCTAATGACGCTCTTATACCATCTTCGCTCTTTTTAAAGTTCCATGTGTTCTTTATTGCTTCGCCACTTTTTTCTAATCCTTTTCCAATCGTTTTATCTATACCTAAAGATCTACTTATCTCTGCGATTTTATCAGCGCTAATTATCTCTTTTTCTATCGTTGTAAACGGAACAGTAAAGTTTAAGCCTTTATAATTTTTAACGTTGTTTTTATTAATAGTTTCTGTAATTCTCTTAGCTTGTTGTGTTAAATCAACTACTTTATCAGCGTTTTTAGTTCCTTTAGCAACACTATTAATACCTTTTATTGCGTTCTCTACTGCTTCTTGTGTAACTTCTGTACCTACTTTTGATACTGTTTTACCTTTTGTTAATGCACCAAGTCCACCAGTAAGATAAGTAGTTGGATCTAGTAATATATCAAGTGCTAGTCCACCAGCAAAACGTCCTGCCTTTTCACCAAAACCTTCATCACCAGTACGTTCTCCTGCAACTAAATCAACTAAATCGCTACCACGTTTTATTTTGTTTTCATCACTTGTTAAAGAACCAACGAACCCATCACCTAAACCTTTTAAAAATTTAGTGCTTTCATCACCATCAAGTGCATTATAAAGTCCAGTAGTTACGGCTTGACCACCTGCTGATATGATATTAAAGAACCTAGTAAGTAATCCTGCGTCATTTTTAGCTTGTTCTGGTACTTCTATTCCAGAAGCATTAAGACGTTGCTTTAAATCATAAATATCTTTTCTGTTGTAGAACGTACTGTCTATTGGAATATCTGGTAAGTTGTTTTGTTGTTTGTCTGCCCAACTATCCATACCTATAGATTTTAAATATCCAGTATGAAGTATATCGTTTACTTTTGGAGTTTCTTCTTTAGGAACAGAGCTTAATATTTGTTGATATGGATTTTTACTTGAATATTGCTCATTTTCAAAACCAGAAAGGGGAGAGTAATCCCCTAATGAGTTAAAATTAGTAGTTGTTTTTCTTGTGCTTTTAAGCATATCATCTAACCAATTCATAATCTTATCGTTCCTTTCTAAAATCTACTAGATAAGCTATAGAAGTCTTGTGTTCCTATACCTTTACTAGAAGAAGATGATGATGAAGATTGTGTTTTTTCTCTATTTCTTAAATATCCTTGTACACTTGTGCTTAATGGATTTCGATTTCCCCAATCAGTTATGTTCTTTTGTAAGTCAGAATAATCATATCCATACTTCTTATTATCGTTATACATTGACACATAAACTTGATGTAATGCTTTATATTTATCATCGCTATCTATATATGGGTTAGCTATTAAGTCGTTTATAGTATCTCTGTAGTTGTTATAAGCTTCTCTTTCTAACTCTTGATTATAAAGTTGTTGTTTGTAATCAAACTCTTTTTGTTTCCAAGCATTACTACTATTCATTTGCTCTCTTTGAAGTGCTAATTGTGCATATTGATATTGCTTTTGCATTTCAGCTAAAGCATATTGTTGTTGTAATTGTCTGTTTTGGAAGTTTTTATTCCAATCTCTATCTTCTAATTGATATGCTAAACTCATAATAGCGTCTAACTTATCAGCTTCCATTTGTGCTAACGTGTTATTAAAGTTTTGTTCCAATAATTTCTTTTGTTCATCGATATTATTTAAATCAGCAGTTCTGTTTCTATTTATATCTCCTATAAGTCTTGTGTTTTTAGCGTCTTGTTCTGCTAACCCACTTATAGCAATAGAAGAGTTTGATAATCCTCTACCAAGTAATGCGTTTGATACATTATTTTTGTTAAGCTTATTATTTAAGTTTTGATTTTGTACTTGCAGATCATAATTATTATTTATTCCAGTTTTTTGTTGTTCTAAATTTTGCTGATTACTTGCAAGTTGATTTTTTAAAGCGTCAACTTTTAAGTTATAACTAGGAGTATATTGTTGTTGAGCTTGTTGATAATATTTATTATTAGCGTCCATTATTTCACCTCTATTTATTTGTGTATTTCATTATAGCTTCTATAGTTCCATAAACACTTATTCTTGCTAAATTCGTTGTATCTACTTTTATAATATTCCACTCACCAACCTTTACGTACTGTGATATGTCTATGTTATTAGCAGTAGCGTTACCACTTGATACAGAACAAACTTTATTATCATTAACATAAACATTTGTAGTACCTGGGGCAGTAGTTGATACTCTTATTCCTTCTTTTAGTTCATGGGTATGCTCTGGTATAGTAACACTAGCTTCACCAGTATGGCTATGTGGTGGAACGCTTACACTAACACTTATAGGTGGTAATTCATGTGAGTGTTGAAAGTTCTTTAAGTCTGCATAAGGAGTTACCTTATTTAAATGCATACCGCTTAATATAGCACTCGCTAAACCTACTTTATCTGTTGATTGTAAAAAACCACCCATAAGACTAGACATATTACCATTCATATTTCCATCTATAAGATATTTTGTAGGTGCTTCATATTCATAAGGTGGAGTTCCCCATTTTGTTACGTAAGCAGTTCTTGAAGCAGTATATCCACTACCAGTACAACTACCACCACCAGAGATACTAAGGTTTACACTACCTCCTGCAACTCCACCACCACCTTTTGTTACATCACTATCCATACGATAGTTTTCTACAAAAGCGTTAAGTGTAGCTCCTTTAATAGTTTTAATATTAGGTGGAACATAGAACCTAACATAAAGAGGATAAGTTTTATCTACGTTACCATCACCTTGAAATGGTATATATTGTGTGAGTATGCTATTTTGTAACGCAGTATCAGTATCGCTAAAGTTTATGTCGCCGAACACCTTTTCAAATATGTTCATAAAATTTTCATTAATTTTCATTATATCTTGTCCAGTTGTTCCTCTGACTTCTTCTCTTACATATGTCATATTTTATCTCCTTTAATCAGCGTCTAGTTCGCAAATAAGCTCTGGTGCAACTAACTCAAAACTAGAGTTATCAACATTTTCTATCATTAATTGGAACATACGCCCTTTGTTTTTTAATTTCTTTCTTAATAACGTTTCTTCTTCTGGCAAATCAATAATAAGTTCTTTTGTTTTACGTTCTGTTTTTAGCTTTAACTTTAACTTTCCTTGACCTTTAACTCTAAGGTAAATATAATTACTCATTTTACGATAGTTTTTAGCACCAAAATCAAATAATGGAGTAGTCCAAAGAAGTGGTAAAGCTTTTGTTCCGTTGAACAAGCTCTTTATTTTTTGACCAGAAGAGTATAGTAATTCGTTCTCAAACTCTAGGAACGAGTTTATATTGTCTATATCATAAGTCATAAAAGAATTATTCATAGTATTAAACTCAATAAGAGTATTATTGTTTTCGCTGCCGTCTGTAGGAATAGCAATATAGTATTTGTTATCAAGGTATATAGCAACGCTTTTATTAGCGTAGTTTTTGTTCATTCTACCTATAATGTTTTTTATCTTTTGCGAAACAAGAGTAGTATTTGTACCGTCATAGTAATATATTCCATCAGAATTTAAGAAGTAAGCTCCATTGTTACCAACACAAATACTCTTATCTGCTATAGCTCCATTACAACTAAACAATTCTACAAGTTGATAGTTACTAGGAGAGCTACCATATATCTTATAAGCACTTTTATTCTTGAATAACACAACGCTATTAAATATAACTTTCATTGCAATGATCTTAGAACCGTCATAACTTCTTACATCAAGAAAACCACCGTGCATATTTATTTCTTCTTCCTCTGCAAGTGGAACAGTAAAGTCCTCTATATCAGCACCATTAACGTTAGCAGTAGAGAAGTAAACTCTATCGGGGTTGTCCTTATTTCCTGCTATCCAAAGCCTATCATAATGAAGTTCCATAAACTCACCAGTAGGAGCATAAGTGGTTATAGTGCTTTCGTTTTTATGTTCTTTACCGTCAGCGTCTATGTACCCAACGTGTTCTCCTTCATCATTATATTTTTTACGTCTGTTTTTTAATTTTCTAGTTTCCTTTTTGGAATGTAAAAAAGGAGTATCTTCTTTAGACGTAGCAACCATTATACGCTCACCATTATATTCAAAATTAAGAGTATCTAATTTTTCACCAGATATATCGTATATTTTTGTTCCGTCAGTTTTGCATAAAGATTTACCTTTACCACAAAGCACATATGCGTCTGAAACATCATAGAACGCCATTAGAGAGTGGATATTACTATCTAAGGTATATTTTGTTGACGGCTCATTAAACGTCTTTAGAGAGCCTTCTGATATATCACAGTTATATGCCTTTACACTTTCATATTGTTTTATTAAACCTTCTGCGTAATATTCGTTAATACCACTTTGAAAACTAGGTATTTTGAATGAAGCTTCTGCCATAAAGTACCTCCTAATAATCTATAACTACGCTATCATTTACACAACTAATCATTTCTGCTTGTGTTTGTTCGTAGTTATTTATTTTCATAATATATCTATTTAAGAAGTATTCTGATTCTTCTACCTTCTTTCTATGAAGCATATATTTGTAACAAGCATAAAGGCATAAAGCTTCATGTAGAAATATATTTAAGTCTGGTTCATCTTCATTTTCTATAAGTTCTTCTGGAGAAGTAGCATACACCATTTTAACAATACCACTTTTATTAGTTATTATAGAATTACCAACTATTTTATCTTCGTTAGTAAGCTCTGGTGAAGTAGAAACGACTTGTAGACAATTATCTGGTAGCGTTATCGCACCCATTATTACTGGTACATAAGCAGTAGATATACGCTTGTCTATTTTTGCTAAATCTCTATATGCTTCGTTAATAGCACCTTTAACTATTATCTCTATTTGTTCATCTTCATCTACTTCGTCTATCATGTTATAAGTCAAATCAAGTAGTTGCTTAAAGTTCATAATATCACTCCTTAGTATAAAAGACGCTATTAAGCGTCTTTACTTAGTTCTTTTATTGTTCCCCTTAGATATTCATTACGAGTATTAAACTCGCTTCTTCTTATATTCATATCTAACATTTCTAAATCTTTTTCAGACACATCTATGTGAATAGTATCTCTTAGTAAATTAGCTTCACGTATTCTCTCGTTTTCTTCTCTTTTTATTATCTCTTTAATATCTTTAATTATTGCCCATATTATTAATATATTTATCGGTAACACGACCATAAATGCGTTCCAATTCATTAATAATTACCTCTAAAGATTTCATCATACTTATCGTAAATACAAATCTTTCTTATAAAAGCTCCAACTGTCATATGTTCTCTTTCTGCAAGTTCTAAAAGTATTTCTTTCTCTTTTTGACTAACTTGTACAGTTATTCTTTTTTGTTTTAATTCTTCTTCTCTTTTTCTACCATACATTAACCGAACACTCCCCCACTACTCTTACCGAGCATATAATCGAGTAATAACCGAGGTTTTATTACCTAATACCACACTATTACCACACTATTAGTGTATTCGTAAGAGTGTGGTAATAGTACACTTTTATGGTGATAATTAAAAATCCATAACATCTGGAACATCTTCATCATCTAAAATTTTATCAATATTATTTGAATTATTTGTTTTGTTATCTTGCGTTTTTCCACCAAAATAAAAATCATATAAAACTTTTTTAACCTCTGCTGAACGATCTTCCATGCTATTTAATAGTTCATACAATTTTAAATCTTTTGTAGTAGCTTTAAAACTTATTGTTAAACACCTTTTTATCGCCATAACTTTTCCCCAATCTTCTTAAACCCTTTAACGTTATCAAATATGCAATCCGAGCTAATAATTAAATTGTTAAGTCTATTATTAAAAGCTTTTTTAAATATATTAGAACCACCACCAGTTAAAAGCACATAACCTTGACTAATATCAAAGTTTAATTGAAGCTCTTTAAAAATGCTATCAAAGTGTAATTTTAATATTTGTTTTATAAATCCTCTATCTCTTGTTTCACCATTTATAAATAGTTCTTTTTCTATTATTTCCTCTGCGTCCTCTAATGGTAGGTTAGTAGTATATTCTTCATTAACTACATTAACAACGTCTGAATAAACGTTCAATATACCACTAGGTATTGTCTTGTACTTCTTTATTTGTTTATTCTTGAATAAGCACACATCAGTAGTTCTTCCACCTATATCAACTATAACTAATTGTTTAGTGTCTATTTTATGTCTAATATCTTTAGGAAGGTTATAATAAACACTAGCTCCTTCTGGTGCTACTGTTACATCACATATAGTTATATTTCTAGTATGTCCTTTATGAATTATTTGTTTACATCTATTTTCTTTAATATAATCTATAAGCTCTTGTTTATTGTTCTTGTATTGTTGTATTGGAAGTCCTAACACAACTTCAAAGCACTCTTCACACGGGTGGCTTAATGCTAATGCACTAAATAATAGTGGCAAAGTGTTCTCTTTCAATGATTTGTTAAAGTCTGTTTGGAACTCTCCTTCGCCAACTATTATCTTTTTTCCTTCAAAACATATTTCCTTTTCACCGTAAAAGCCGTTACTTTCAATTACTTTACTTAAAAAGTGTAGATTTTCACTAGTTTTTACTGCATAATTACCTAAGTCTACTCCAATAATCATTTCTTTTTACCCCCATTTCAATTACTATTTATATATATTCAATTAAAGTCGTTGAATATGCTTAAAATTTAATATAAATAGTAAAATATGAAACATGAGTTGATATGTTTTGGTTCGTATTTTTAATCTATTATTTGTTAAGACTGCGGTTAAAACTTATATTTTATATTAAGTTTAAATATATTCTATATAACATAAACTTTTCTCCGATGTCTGGTCTACACTTGCATTGTCAGTTAAAGTTATAGTTCTTTTATCATCTGTATCGCATATTAAAAATAAATCTTCTTTAACGTCAAATCCCCCACTATATAAACCGGTTGCAGTTGCAAGATTAACAACTTCTTCAACTCCACTATTTAAGGTAAAATTAGCGTTGTATCCACTTGTTACTGCCCCTTTAGGACTATATAAAACTGCTTTAGTTATAATACTCCCTAAAGGTAATTTAACAGTTTCAGAACCACCTCTAAGGGGTAATGATCCATTTATATTATGAATAAATAGTATTTTTTTACTAGTCAACGCTCTTACATTTGTAGTGGCATTTAATGTTGTATCAAGCCATTCGTAACAATTTCTTATATGTACAGTTGGTTTTTTACCAAAGTTGTAGAATCCACTTGAAGGAATAGGGTCATATACAAATACATCTTCTGGATTATTAATTAAACTGTGCCTACAACTATCAAAATTTATTGCCGTCACTACTCCAGGAGCGTTGGGGTTATATCTAAGTCTAATTTTTCCCATCAACGAGCAATTATCAAATTTTATATTTGTAGGGGTGTCGTATGCAGTAAATGTAGCAATCTCCCAATCTTTAGAGTTTGTGTTCATATTGTAGCAATCAAGGTCGCAGTTTATAAAAGATACATTACCTTTATTCCATTCACAATGAATTAGTTTTGAGTTTCTGTTTCTTAATTCAAATCTAGCACCTATAACTAATAATCTTTCAACCCCAAAAGGGTGAGTATTTAATGGGAAATTAAAAAATGTTCCCCCTCTAGCATTTTCACTATCACCATCAATATGTATAAAACTTCCACCCCAAATATTTACGTTTCCACCTCTATACATATTTATAAAGTTTCCTTCTGAAACTTCATAGTTACATCCAAAGAAATTATAATTTAAAAACTGATCTCCACCCGTTCCAACATCACTTCCACAGTAAAGAAAGTTTTTTATAATACCATTAAAGTTACAACTATAAAAACTAAATTCTGAATTGTTATTAGTTCCTTTTAAATCAATCCCTATATTCCAATTGGTAAAGAAACAATCCGTAAACACATAATTTTGTGCCCCTCCATTAGAGACAGACAACATAAAATTAGTATTTTTATTTAAATTTCCCTGAAAAGTTATACCTTCAAATCTTAGAGACAACCAAGTATCGTTATTTTTAAATAGATACTTATCATTTCCATCAGGATTGAATTTTATCGTAGTTATTTTATTTCCTCTACCTCTAAACTTAAGTCCACCTGTTCTTCGTGCATACTTAGAAAGTATGTCAAAATCCTTGATTTCAAAAACACCCGCAGGAATATCTATAACAACAGTACCTCTATCGTGATTTGCCCCTCCATTGTTTACGATTTGAGACACTATATAATCTTCCATAGATGAAAAGTTTTCAAAATTAGAGTAACTTGTCCCTATATCTGATATGTTATTATCTAAAACACTTATTTTCTCCGCATTATGTTCCAACTGTTCATCAAACGCATTTAATCTATCACCTAACGTTCCTTTGCCACCTCTAGCGTCTATTACTTCGGCAGTAGCGTTAGTCTTAGGTATTTCGTTCTTGAAGTCGATTACTTCTTTATAAGCTTTATCTATACTATCATACGCTTTATTTATATCTTGCAAATCAAATATATCTTCTTCCGTATATTGAGGAAGTTTTAAATTATTTGTTACGTTCATTTAATCACCTCTTATGTTAAGTTGAGGAAGTTAATGTTACCCCTCGCTCATTTTGTGTTATTTCGTAGTTTTTATAAATTGCGAATCAAAATTATTCATTCTTTTGCCTAAAGTATCATATGAATTTCCGTTTTGCAGGATTGACGAGTTAGTATCTCTTTATGATGTATGAATTGTTAACATTACACTTCTATCAGTTAACGCACCGTCATTATCAAAACATCTTACTTCTATAGTGTTTTCTGTTCTTGTTATAACTGGAATTGCAAATCTTGTGTCAGCATCTACAATAGCATTTACAACATAGCGAATATGTCCAAAATTGTGAGATAGAATAAGAGTTCCAGTTCCATTTTTTTCACATGTAATATCTTTTAAATTAGTTTCTGAACTTATTTCACCATTCCATCTTAATCTGACAACATATGTTTTTTCAATTATTCTTGAATTATCAAGACACAACACATCTTTTACAGTATTTATAAAAATATTATTATTTTCATGGAATGTTGAATTTGTTCCATTTATTCCTACGGAGTTTTGTAATGTATTGTTAGTTACAATTACATTTGAAGAATTTTCAACTAATATGTTACCTTTATTATTAGGTTTAACTTTAATATAATTTCCGCTAATTAATGAAGCATCGGCATTATTTACACCTATCCCATAGCCGTTAGTATCATTTGACAATCCATGTACTAAAATATTATTATTTATAATAGTAAATCTTTTTTCTTCTCTATTTAAATTACCTACACAATAAATAGCGGTTGCACCTTTTTCATTATGATTAATCATGTTATTAGAAATAATATGTTTACCGCTGTTTACACCGTCATCACTATGTAAATAAATTAAGCCATTGCTTGGTATAAATGTAGCTCTACAATCCATTATTGTATTGCCATCAATTAATGAATTAGCACCATACCCTCTAATTGCAGACCAAACATTTCTAAATTCATTGTATAAGATTTTGCAATATTCCGAATCTTCCCCTAATAAAATAGAAGTTGCGTAAGTATTAGTAGACAAATTAGCTTGATCTAAAAACTTACATTTTTCTATTAAACAAGGTGTAGAAGTTGTACCTCCATTATTTCCAAAACTATCTTTTGCTGTTTTTAAATTTATTGCAACATTTTTAAAATTAACAAATTTACAAGAATTAATTTCTATATAAGAATAATTATTTACAGTTATACAAGAATCTTCGTTTGTTGGACTTGTTAATGTTAAACTATAATCCATTTCTAAATTTTTAATTGTTACAAAAGAACATTCACTTATATTTATCATTGCGCCATTTCCATTATTTTTTAAAAACTTAGAGTTGTTTCCAATAATTGTTAGATTTGAAATATTATTTATATTAATGGAATTAAGTTTATATGTTGCTCCAAATGGTAATAAAATTGTTTTATTACTGCCAATTAAATTTTGTATTGTTTCAGTATCATCTCCACCGCTTGGTAATGGTGCAAGTTGAAAATATTTATTTTCTTTTTTATCTAAATTATCCAATTGTTCTTTAACCACATTTACTTGTTCAGTAAGTTCAAATAAATTGTTATCAATATCGTTAAACTTATTAAGTACGTCATCAGAGATTATAGGTAAATCAGTAGTAGGAGTATCATCTTCACTTCCTTCTACGTCTTTTACGAAGTAATAAACGTTTTCTTGTGCAGTTACATGTTCATCTTCATCAACAACACTCCATACACTAGTATGTAATCCTGCATTTATTAAATGTTCTTTTTCAAGAACGATATAAGCAATACCATTAACACTATCTTTATGCCCTGCTAATATAGTGTCTATCGTTTTATCGTCATATATAATCTTAACCCTTACATCATAATCTGTTATGTCTAAAGGCTTCTTTTTATCATCTACGAATTGTGTTTCTAATTCTATACCATAATCGTTTTGAGTTACTATAATTTGTTTAGCCAAATTATCACCCCTTTATCTTATTTTCGTATTTCTTTATCACTTTTATTGTATTACTGTAAGTCTTATAAGGTACAAATCTACATACTTTAGCTTTTAATACAAAGTTTGCTATAGGATTTTCTAACGATTTAAACTTTAAGGCGAAGCAGTTATCGTTATTTAGCGTTCTATTATAGTCAAAAGAGTTTAGATCACTCTGTATGTTATTAACGTCTATTTGAATATCAGAGCCATAATCGTTCTGACTTATAGCTCCGTACTTTAATCCTTGAAGAGTTGCACACTTATTAGTCGCTAATTTACCTATACTTATCATGGTAATTGTGTATACTCCAATTTAGTTAGAAATGTTCTTATACCTTTATCGCCTTTAGGTATTTCAGCAGATATGTCTATATAGCACTTCTCATTGCTTCTAAGCGTTTCTTTTTGTATAGATATATTTTGATTACTTCCTACTAAATTAACGTTATACGCCTTGTGAGTGCCTAAATTCTTAGCGTATATTCTTTTTGTTAATGTATGAGTAGGTTGACCAGATATAACTCTAACATCTATAAAATATTTACCAGATATATCTTTCTTTAATTCTTTCTTACATGACGAATCGTGAAAGAGTTTTACTTTTGCTTGTCCTATATACATTTATCGTCCTCCTTGTGTGAGTAATATTTATCAAATGTTCATTAAATTTTAATGTTTCCACTAACAATTCTAACATCACTTAACATAAATCTATTTTTATTTTGACTTTTATCGAATTGAATCGCAGAACTATCAGCACCGTTTAGTATTAATTGTATTTTATGTTTACCAATAGAAGGCTCTAATTTTAAATTTTTTATAAAATATTCTGTACTATTTGAGTTATAAGTATTTATTGTTTTATTTAAAATACCGTCTAAGTAAACATCTATTTTACCACCTGCGTTATTTTCAATAAAGTTAATAGATAAATACTCATTATTTAATAAATTTACATCTATTTCTATTTTATCACCGTCAGTATTAGTGTTAACAGTTTCAAATAATTCCAAAGGATTTGCTTCAAACCAAGTCCCGATTTTTTTATAATCTAATATATATTTATCAAATGGCACTAACCATAAAACACCTTGTATATTGACTTCACCCTCGATACACTCTAATCTAATTGTGGAATTACATTTCTCGTAGCCATAATAAAATCCTGGGCTAATTCCGTCAATAACATGACCTCTCCAATATGGAACTCCATTCCCTATTTTTATAGGCTCACCTAAATTTTGATTTCCGTTTTGAATTTTAACCTGTACTTTTCCGTTGCATTTGCTATTTTCAAAATATATTATATCAAAACCATAAGCACTATCATGGTAAAAATCTACATATTGTCCAACACTTAAATGTATAAATTTAAAATTATTATCGTTAAAATATCTATGATAGAAAGGGTTACATTTAGCATTATTTGTATCTGTTATTTCACTTCCATTATGTTTCAACGGATATTGTATCTCAAAACCAAAAGGCATATTGTTTGTAAACGGTTCATGGCTTGAATAATTACATACTCTATTATTATTATACATTCCGTTTTTTTTGTAATTTTTAGAATTTAAACATTTATTAAATATATCATAAAAACATTTAGCATATAATTTATGACCTTCTTCATTTGAATGTATAGTGTCGGATAATAAATCACTAATGTTTTTACCACTTTCTTTAAAATATTTATTTGTATTTGCTATTTCAAAATCATACATTTTTGAAAGTTTTAAATACTCTATTTCTAAATAATCACTATCAGAAGATGTTGAAGTATTAGGATTTGAAGTTGTTAAAATTAATTCTATTCCCATATTTCTTATTGTTTTAATTAAGTTTTCAAGATATGCAACTCTTTCATGCCCTCCATTTGCACCTATGCTACAAATAATTAAATCATAGTTTTCTGAAAGTCTAGGAGATGTGCTTTTATAATCACCCATTATGACTTGATTATAATAACTACCTTTTAAAATGACTTCTCTTTCCAATGCAAATTGTGATAATAATAATTTTATAGTTTGTCCACCAACTGCGATATTCTCAACACTTGAGTTTATATTAAAATTTTCTTTTAAGTTATACCCAAAACTTTTATAAGAACTATCAAATAACATTTGCGTCCATTTAATGCCTGTACCTGCTGGTTCTGCTAAGCTATCACCAATGATAAGTATTTTTATTGGTAGTCCACACCTTATTTTCTTGATAGTGTTTG